>ULQM01062863.1_pt1 | contig 62673 bp, 51 predicted proteins | sample 1954451 | NCBI WGS metagenome assembly ULQM01 (sample SAMEA4835655, study PRJEB28245) | human gut metagenome | biome: gut microbiome; material: fecal sample | place: Denmark | collected 2008 | reverse complement strand
CCCATCGGGACGCCGCCTCTTCATAGATCAAGGAACCCTACAGCGGACATAAAAATGCCGCCCGGCATGCCCGCCAACATCCGAACGGATGAAGAGAACAGGGGCATACCGGACGGCGGTGGGGGAAACGTTAGAAGAGCGGCACGACGGCGCCTTTATAGGTGTTGTTGATGTAGTCGCGCACAGCGTCGCTTTCGAGCGCGACGATGAGCTTTGCGATCCGCGGATCGGACTCATTGCCCGCCTTGACGGCCAGAATATTTGCGTATTCCTGCGCGGCCGCAGAGTTCGCATCCTCTGTGGCAAGTGCATCGGTCGCGGCGTTCAGACCGGCCTGCAGCGCGTAATTGCCGTTGATGACTGCGAGGTCGACATCTTGCAGTGAGATGGCGAGCTGCGCGGCTTCCATTTCAATGATGTTGAGGTTTTTCGGATTCTCGGCAATATCGAGAACCGTAGCGGTCGTCCCGACGCCTTCCTTCAGCTTGATCAGACCCTGCGCTTCCAACACGAGCAGTGCGCGCGCCTCGTTAGAGCCGTCGTTCGGTACGGAGATGGTCGCGCCGTCCTGCAGCGCTTCGATCGAAGCGGTCTTGCCGGCATAGATGCCGAAGGGCTCGTAGTGGATCGCCGCAACGGAGACAAGGCTCGTCCCGTGCTCCGCGTTGAATGTGTCAAGATACGGCTTGTGCTGGAAGTAGTTCGCGTCGAGATCCCCGCTTTCCAGGCTCGTGTTCGGCAGAACATAGTCCGTGAATTCGACGATCTCAAGCGCAATGCCCTCTTTGGCAAGCTCATCCTTCGCGACCTTCAGGATCTCGGCGTGCGGCGTTACGCTTGCGCCGACCTTGAGCGTTTCAGCCTTTTTGCCGCAGGCCGTAAGGGACAGGGCAAAGAGCAGGGTGAGTGCGATCGCAATGATCTTTTTCATGTGTGTGTACCTCCTGTTTATTGTAATAAAACTGTTTGGAAACGGTATTGCCTCAGCGGATTCGCTTGTCTGAGCATTTCGCAATGCGTTCGCCGAGCATCTGGATGAGCTGCACGACGAGGATTAAAATGAGCACCATGACGAGCATGACGTCCACTTGACCGCGGTAGTAGCCATAGTTGATCGCGATCGCACCGAGTCCGCCGCCGCCGCAGATGCCCGCCATGGCGGAATAGCCGAGAAGCGTTGTTGTTGCGATCGCCGCGCCGTTGATGAGCGAGGGGAGCGCCTCCGGCAGAAGCACCCGCAGCACGATCTGCATGGTCGATGCGCCCATGGAGAGCGACGCCTCGATCACGCCGCGATCCACCTCGCGCACGGAGCTCTCGACCATACGCGCCACAAAGGGGGCGGCGGCGATTGTGAGCGGCACGATGGTAGCCGTGGGGCCGATCGTCGTACCTGTGAGAAAGCGCGTGACGGGCAGCACCGTGAACAACAGAATGAGAAACGGGACGGAGCGCAGCGCGTTGACAACGGTACCGAGCGCGCGGTTCAGCGCAGGACACGGACGAACGCCGTCCTTGTCCGTGACAACGAGCACCAGACCGAGCGGTAGCCCCAGCACATAGGAGAGCGCGGCGGAAATCAGCGTCATGTACAGCGTCTCCAGCAGGCCGGTCCACATAAGATTCAGCATTTCTATTGTGAACATCGTTTATCGCTCCTCTCCGAATGTGATGTGTTCGCCCTCGAGATAGGCAAGCATTCGCGCGGTGACGCCGGGATCGTCCGGAAGCTGCAGAAGCATTTGTCCGTACATTCGGCCGTCGATGACCTTTGTGTCTGCAAAGACGATATTGACAGGCGCGCCGCATTGCAGAATCATGTCCGCAACGATCGGCTTTTCCGCGCTGTTGCCGTCAAAGACGATGCGGTACAGCGGCCCGGCCGCATGAAATGCCGCAGGACGTCTGCCCTCCGGGAACAACAGCCGCTTGGCAGCCTCGGTTTTGGGGTGTCGGAACACGTCCTCAACGGATCCGATCTCCGAGATCCGGCTGTCGCTGATGATCGCAACGCGATTACAGATCTGCTCGACCACGCGCATCTCGTGCGTGATGACCAGAACGGTGACGCCAAGCCGGACGTTCAGCTCTTTGATCAGCGTAAGAATCGACTGCGTGGTGGTGGGATCGAGCGCGCTCGTCGCCTCATCGCAGAGCAGAACCTTCGGATTCGTCGCCAGCGCCCGGGCAATGGCGATGCGCTGTTTTTGCCCGCCGGAAAGCTGCGCGGGATAGGCGCCGCCGCGGTCGCCGAGACCGACCAGTTCAAGCAGCTCCTTTGCGCGCCGCTGGGCGTCGGCTTTCTTCACGCCCGCGATCAAAAGCGGGAAGCAGATGTTCTCCTCGGCGGTGCGCTGCATGAGCAGATGGAAGCCCTGAAAGATCATGCCGATGGACTGCCGCGCATGGCGAAGCGCCTTGTCCGAGAGTTTTGTCATATCGGAACCGCAGACGACCACGCTGCCCTCGGTGGGACGTTCCAAAAGATTGACGCAGCGAACGAGCGTGCTTTTTCCTGCACCGGACAGGCCGATGATGCCGAAAATCTCGCCCGCCTTGACGGAGAGATCGATGCCGGACAGTGCTGTGACCGCGCTGTCGCCCGTGCCGAATACCTTTGAAAGATTTCGGATCTCAATGATGCCGTTCTGTTCCATCCGTTCCTCCCGTTTCTCCGACTGCGCCGGAATAAATAAACGCCCTCGATGCGTCTCTGCATCAAGGGCGATACAATCAAGCTGTTCGCGTTACCACCTTGGTTTTACATGCACCTCGCGGCACATGCCTCATGGAGTACGGCATTCCAAATGAACAGAAGCGATACTCTCGCGCGATGACGGGCGCGCCCGTCGCAGCCTATGCCGCGGTTTTGCGGCGGTCGGTGCGCGGCTCCGGAACCATGTTCGGCGATCGCTGCGTGTCCCCTTGCACCACACGGGAACTCTCTGAAACGAAACGGAACGCCTACTCTTTCCTTCATTGCCTTTCAAAGCTGTATAAGATTGGAGCAAAGTATATATGATTTTGCGCGCCTTGTCAAGCAATTTTTTGCATTGTATGGAAAGCTATTGTATAATAGCGGAGCAGGCAGGCGTGTAGACCGCGCCGGTTGCGAAGGGATGGGGAATATGAAGCAGGAGTTTTCAAGAACGGAGATGCTGCTCGGGAAAGCGGGCATGGCATATCTTGCTGCCGCGCGCGTCGCGGTGTTCGGCGTGGGCGGCGTGGGCGGCTACGCGGTGGAGGCGCTTGCGCGAAGCGGCGTTGGCGCGCTTGATCTGATCGACAAGGACACCGTGTGCGCGTCCAATCTGAACCGGCAGATCATCGCGACACAGGCGACGCTCGGACAGTATAAGGTGGATGCAGCCAAAGCCAGGATCCTTTCCATCAATCCTGCCGCAAATGTGCGGGTCTACCGCACGTTTTATCTGCCGGAGACGGCGGACGAGTTCGATTTTTCGCAATATGACTATGTGATCGACGCCATTGATACCGTGAGCGGAAAGCTGCAGCTTGCGGTGCAGGCGCAGGCGGCGGGCGTTCCCGTGATCAGCAGTATGGGAGCGGGAAACAAGCTCGATCCAACGGCGTTTGAGGTCGCGGATATCTATGAGACCTCGGTCTGCCCGCTTGCACGCGTGATGCGGCGTGAACTCAAAAAACGCGGCGTTGCGCGCCTCAAGGTCGTCTATTCCAAAGAGCCTGCGCTCACGCCGGAGCCCGGTGATGAAGCGGATACGACGCGCAGACAGACGCCGGGGAGCACCGCGTTTGTACCGGCGGTCGTGGGGCTGATTCTTGCAGGAGAGGTCGTCAAGGACATCGCGTTGCGGCGCTGCGTGCGGGAGCGGGAAGGGACGGAATGAAACGGGAGCTTGACGCTTGCGCTTTGATCGAACAGAGCATTACAAAAGCCTTTCGAAAGACGCTTTGGAAGCCGTTTGTCGAAGCGCTGAAACGCTATGAGCTGATCAAAGCCGGGGATCGGATCGCGGTCTGTATTTCGGGCGGCAAGGATTCCATGCTGCTTGCAAAGCTGCTCGAGCAGCTGCAAAAGCACAGCGATGTTCCGTTTGAGCTGCGGTATCTTGTGATGGATCCGGGCTATCGCGCAGACAACCGGGCGCTGATCGAGCAGAATGCGGCGCTGCTCCGCATTCCGATCGAGGTGTTTGAAACGAATATATTTGCCGCCGCGGATAACAGTCGCGGTCAGTCCCCCTGCTATCTCTGCGCGCGGATGCGGCGCGGCGCGCTGTACCATGCGGCGCAGGAGCGGGGGTGCAACAAGATCGCGCTCGGACATCACAGGAGCGATGTGATCGAAACCACGGTCATGGGGATGCTGTATGGTTCGCAGCTGCAAGCCATGCCGCCCATGCTGCACAGCAAGAACTTTCCCGGCATGTCGCTGATCCGGCCGATGTACTGTATCCGTGAGGAGGACATTGTTGCATGGAAAGTACAGAATGGCCTGCGCTTTTTGCAATGCGCCTGCCGCTTTACGGAGCAGTGCGAAGACGGGACGGGCGCGGTGCAGTCAAAGCGCGCCGAGGTTAAAAAGCTTATCAAGACCCTGCGTGAGACGAATCCGGGCGTTGAGGAGAGCATTTTTAACAGCATTCATTGCGTGTGCCTGGATACCATGGTTGGCTACAAGAGCGAAGGCGTCCGGCATTCTTTTTTGGAACGCTACCGTGCGGAGTGTGATGCAGCGGAGCGGGACGAGGAAATATAACACAGGAAAGGAAAGGATCGAAGTATGGGATTTTTGAAACGTCTGTTTCGCGTCGGCGCAACGGCGGGCGCTACCGTCGCGGCGATGAAGGTCGCGGAGAAGTATAAGAAAAACAATCCGAATGGCGTCGGAGACGTCAACGGCGATGGCAAAGTGGATTCGGCGGATGTGTTGATCGAGGTCGGAAAAGCCGCACGCGAGGTCTATGACGATGCGGCAGCGGCGGTCAATAACATGGTGAACGGCGTAAAAGCGGAGCCGGAGCGGCAGACGCGGGAAGAATAAAGCGATCGTTCCGCCGCAGCCCGACGGAAAGGCGCAAAAGACAGAGGATCCTTCGCATGGGCGGCCGCGCGGAGGATCTTTTATACGTTGTATGGATTTGACGGTCTGGAACAGAGAGCGCTTATTGTTTCCGGCCCATTTCAATGCGCACTTCGTGCCGTTCGGGATCGGTATTTGAATAGGAGTACAGGTCGAAGCCGATCATGTCGAAGCCGTTTTTACGATAAAACACGATTGCATTTTCATTGCATGACTGCGTTTCCAGCACGAGCATCCTTGTTTCAAAGGAGCTTGCCGCCTCCGTTATGGTATGCATCAGCAGTGTTCCGATCCCTGTGCTGCGTCTTGCCGGATCGAACACACAAAGATTGCTGATGCGAAAACGGCGGTTCCAGCTTTCCGGCGAGCCCTCGACGTATCCGATCAGACGTCCGTTCTCAAACGCGCCGAATGCGATCGGCTGTTCGAGCCATTCTCCGAAAAACACATCGTCAAAAGATTTTTCGAGCGGCGTTTCAAAAGGCGTATAGGTTATCCGAAACCCGTGCGCCGAGGGGCAGATATCATAATAGCCGTTGGTCGAATACCGAACGGTAAATCGTTTTCCGGCATAGACTTCTTTTTTTAAGGGGAGCAGTTCCATACAGCAATCGTCCTCCGCATACCTTCAGTTTAGCACAAAAGCATGCAAGTTGTCATTGGACAGAAAAACCTCCCGAACCCTAAAGCTCGGGAGGTCGTTTTGTGCTGCTGTATCTAGCGGACACAGGATGCAGACCGTCAGATCAGCCGATCTCAAGACGGCGGGTCTCCGGCTTGGTCTCCTGAAGCTTCGGCAGCGTCAGCGTCAGAACGCCGTCGTTGTACTTTGCCGAAATGTCCTGCGTACGAACGCCGCTGATGTCAAAGCTCCGGCTGTAAGTGCCGAAGGAACGCTCACGGTAAACGTAGTTGCCCTTCTTGTCCTTTTCTTCCCGGTCGCCCTTGCGCTCTGCACGAATCGTAAGCTGTTCGCCCTCGATGTCGATCTTGATGTTTTCTTTCTGGAAACCGGGGAGATCGGCTTCCAGTTCATAAGCATCGCCCGTGTCGCGAATATCGGTCTTGAAGGTCGGCAGCTCGCCGGAACCGAAAAAGTTCTTCTCGAAGTTCTCGAGGTCGCGGAAGGGGTCGTAGTAAGCCGGGGTGTTGTTTCTGCGGGTATATGGTGTGAGTCCAAACATGATCTTGATCCTCCTTGTCTGTTCTCTTATTTGTTGCCTATAGTATAGCCAAACATTGTCAAGAAAAAACAGAGGAATTGTAATGCAATTGTGAAATTAGCACTCTAAGCCGGAGAGTGCCAAAAATAAAATAGAGCGCCCACGGCGTTTTCTGAGGAAAAGAAATTTTGGCCTGTTTGTCGAGCGCGTTCTTTCTGCGGCAGCGAGGCCATATACTGACATGCGGCTGCCGCGCACTTTGCACAGGGGGAGCCGCATTGCCGAGCGGAAAGGAGCGCATGAAATGCAATGCCGTTTTATCATTCTGTTATTGCTGCTTGCAGGGCCTGCCGTGCTCGTCGCCGCACTGGCGGAGCGGATGGATCGCAGTGAGCAAGCCGCTCGGTATCCGCGCTGCATGGGGCGCGTTGTAGCGATCCGGCGCCGCCGCATGCCGAAGCCGGAGGGCGGCGCGCAAACGGCCTATGATACTACGGTCGCATATGTCGTAGACGGCCGAGCTTATAGAACAACGATCACCGTATTTCCCGGTGAGATCGTACATCTGCCGGGTTCGCAGATCCCGCTCTTATATGAAATGCAGCATCCGGAACACGTCGAACAGGAGAGGAAAAAGGGTCGCCGTTAGAGAATTTATCAAAAGAAGCAGTCACCGCAATCGTGAGATGCTGTGTGCGCAGTCGTTGGAGGAGAAGTCGAACCTGCTGCGCTGCGGATACCGTATGTTCGGCTTGTTGGGACGCTGTCTGCGTTACTGCTTGCGCCGGAATCGTCCGCGTTTCTAAAAAATACCGCTTGCATCCGCCGGAAAAAGTGCTATACTTAGTATATAAGAACATTTGTTCGCATCATTGGAAGGGAGCACATGCGGGATGGAACGACGGATCTTGCATGCGGATTTCAACGGCTTTTATGCGTCGGTAGCCTGTCTGCTCGACCCGACTATCCGTGAAAAACCGGTCGCTGTCGCGGGCGACCCTGCGGCGCGTCACGGCATTATCCTTGCAAAGAACGAGATCGCCAAGCGATACGGCGTTCGTACGGGCGAGGCGATCTGGCAGGCAAAGCAGAAGTGCCCGGGGCTTGTTACGGTCGCGCCGGATTTTCCGGAGTATCACCGGTTTTCCGAGCTGGGACGGGAGATCTATGCGGAGTATTCCGATCGCGTGGAGGGCTTCGGACTTGATGAGAACTGGATCGACATCACGGCCTGCACGAAAGACTTTCAGGATGCGGAGCGCATGGCCCATGAGATCAGGACCCGAATCCGCACGGAACTCGGCATCACGGTCTCCATCGGCGTTGCGGACAACAAGGTGTTTGCAAAATTGGGCAGCGACATGAAAAAGCCGGATGCCGTGACCGTCGTTTCGCCCGCGAATTATAAGGAAACGGCCTGGAAACTGCCTGTGGGCGATCTGCTGTATGTGGGACGCGCGACGCAGCAAAAGCTGAACCGTTTCGGCGTTATGACGATCGGGGATCTCGCACGGACGCCTGTGGGATTTCTCAGGACGCATTTCGGCAAGGTCGGGCCGATGCTTTCCGACTTTGCCAACGGCCGGGACACCTCCGAGGTCATGCTGCTGTCCGAAACGCGGCGGATCAAATCCGTGAGCAACGGCATTACTGCGCCTTATGATCTTACGACGGATACGGACGTCTATCTGACGCTTACCATGCTGTCGGAGAGCGTGGCGGCGCGGCTGCGCGCGGAGGGACTGTACGCAAAGACCGTGCAGATCGCCGTGCGGGATGCGGCGCTGCATACGGTCAGCCATCAGTGCAAGCTCGAAAAACCGAGCTGCCTCTCCATGGAGCTTGCGCGTGGCGCGATGGGGCTGTTTTCCGCACACTATGACTGGCACGCGCCCGTGCGGAGCGTGACCGTCGGCACGCAGGATCTCGTGGAGAGCGACAGCCCGGTGCAGCTTTCGCTATTTTCCGATGAAGAGAAGCGGGAGCGCCTGGAGCGTGCGGAGCGGGCGGTAGATGGGATCCGGGGCAGATTCGGCTACCATGCGATCGGCAGAGCGATCTTTTTGAAAGATGACCGCATCGGCAGACTCAATCCGCGCGAGGAGAACACGGTGCATCCGGTGGGCTATCTGCACGATAAGATCGGAACGGCAGGGACGAGCGAATGAAGCGTTATGTTGCAGTCGAGGTGCGATACGATGCGGACGGGGGAATGCGGCCGCTGTCCGTGCTCTGGGATGACGGGCGCAGGTTTGAGATCTTGCGAGTGACGGATGTACGGCGTATGGCTTCGCTGAAAGCGGGCGGCACCGGGATCCGGTATCGCTGTCAGATCGGGCGGCGCGAAACCGATCTCTTTTTTGAAGATCCGCGTTGGTTTGTGGATTGCAGGGAAACAATGTGATATACTGGAAAAAACAAGAAACCAACGGAGGAGATATGATGCATAAGACCCGTGCTGCGTCCGATCCGGCGTTCCAGTGGAAGCTGTCGGACATCTTTGAAACAAACGAACTTTGGGAAGAAGAATTTCAAAAGGCGCAGAAGGAGATCGAGCTTCTTGCGTCCTATCAGGGCAAGCTGGCAGAATCGCCGGACATGCTCTATGAGGCGCTGAAAGCGCAGAGCGCCGCTTCGTACAGCGCAGAGCGGCTGTTCGTCTATGCGCACATGCGCAGGGATGAGGACAACGGCAACACGCTCTATCAGGGTCTGACCGACCGCGCCATGCAGCTGATCGTTTCCGCAGAATCGCAGACGGCATACCTTGTGCCGGAGATTCTGACCATCCCCTCGGAGACGCTGAAGGGCTGGGCGGCGGAGGAGCGCTTCGCACCGTTCCGTTTCATGCTGTCCGATGTGGACAGACAGCGCGAGCATGTGCTTTCCGCGGGCGAAGAGCGCATCCTTGCCATGGCAGAGGACCCGCTCGGCGGTCCGGACAACATTTTCACGATGCTTTCGGACGTCGATCTCGATTTCGGCACCGTGACGAATGAAAAGGGCGAGCAGATCAAGCTCACCCACGGCACCTACGGAACGCTGCTCGACTGCCCTGACCGCCGTGTGCGCAAAGAAGCCTATGAAAAGCTGTATGCGGCATATGCAAGCGTGAAGAACACCGTCTGCGCCACCTATGCAAGCTCGGTCAAGGGCGACGTGTTCCGTGCAAGGGCGCGCGGCTACAAGGGGGCGCTCGAAGCGTCACTCTTCGGCAACAACGTTCCCGTCGCCGTGTATGAGCAGCTTATTGAGGCCGTGCATGAAAAGCTGCCGGCCATGCGCCGCTATATGGCGCTGCGCAAAAAGCAGCTTGGCGTCGATCAGCTTGAAATGTATGATCTTTATACGCCCATCGTACCGGATTGCGCTATGCCCATGAGCTATGAGGAAGCGAAAAAGACCGTCAAGGAAGCGCTTGCGCCGCTCGGCGAACACTACGCAAGCCTGCTGGACGAAGCGTACAACAACGGCTGGATTGACGTATACGAGAACGAGGGAAAGACCTCGGGAGCGTTTTCTTGGGGCGTCTACGGTGTGCATCCCTTTGTGCTGCTGAATCACCAGAACGACGTAGACCACGCGTTCACACTTGCACACGAGCTTGGCCATGCCATGCACTCCTATCATTCCAACGCCGCTCTGCCCTATGAGATGGCGGAGTACAAGACCATGGTTGCGGAGGTTGCTTCCACCGTCAACGAGGTGCTCATGATGCGGCATCTGCTCAGCAAGGAGACCGACCGCATGAAGCGCGCGTATCTGCTGAACCAGTTCTGCGAGCAGTTCCGCACGACCTGCTATCGCCAGACGATGTTTGCGGAGTTTGAGCTGAAAGCACATCGCATGGCGGAGGCGGGCGAGCCGTTGACGGTCGAGAGCCTGTCCGAGATGTATCGTGAACTGAACAAAACATATTACGCGGACGTCGTGGCGGACGACAATATCGCGATCGAGTGGATGCGCATTCCGCACTTCTACCGTGCGTTCTATGTGTTCCAGTATGCAACGGGCATCTGCACGGCAGTCGCGCTTGCAAACGATATTCTGGAGCATGGCGCGGTGGATCGCTACATCCGCTTCCTTTCGAGCGGCGGCAGCGATTATCCGGTGAAGCTGCTGCAGAACGCCGGCGTCGATCTTACGGACAAGCACAGCATCCTGTCCGCACTTGACGTGTTTGAGTCCTGTGTAGACGAGCTGACCGAGATATTGGAGGGAAAATAAGATGGAAGAACTGTTTGACGTAAAGGCCGCAAAGGAATACATTGCGGAAAAGTTTCGGGAGCAGGGTGATTTTTCGATCATCGAACCGAAGCTGTTCGATCAAATGCTCGATCGGGTCATGGCGCTCGACGAGGAGTATATGGAAAGTTCCGGCGTTGAGGACGGCGGCGTCTACGATGACGACGCAGCCTACGACTATATGCACGAGAAGCTGATGGCAGAGTTCCCGGAGCACAAGATGTACATGATGCGCCTTGTGGACGATTACATGGAGTACAATGAAGCGTATCTCGACTCCATCGGCGCGATCGATTGGGAATAAGCCGGAAAGCAGCAGCCGCGGCGCTGCCGCAAGACCGTAAAACAGCAAGACCCTCCGCGTGCGCTCAGCTGTGCGGAGGGCTTGTTTCTGCCCGAGCCTTGGACTTGCCGGCGCCGAACGGTTTTTAGGGACCGTCTGCGAACGTCAGGTCACAGGGGAAAGCCGATTTGGCGGCGAAAGAGGGGGGGTGCCACCTTGACGGAACGAAGAGGCAAGCCCTTGTTTTCCCGCGGGCAGATGGTCTCTGCCGACCGGGAATGCAGCTTCGCAGGACGCGCGGCATGTCCGGCAGGCGAGCGCAGAAGCGCGCACTTTCATTTCCAAAGCGCTTCCGCTCTGCAAAGAACGGGAGTTTTCGACTTGCGCCCCATCGGAAGGGATGCCTTTTCGCGCGCACGATGGTCAATAAGCTCCGACGGCGCCGCGCACTGCACTCTTTGAGAAAAAGAAAGCAGCATACGTTTTTCCTAAAATACGTCGGTATTCGGTCTTGCGCTATTTCCCTTGCGGTATTTCAAATATTAGATTTTAGCGGCAATCTGTCTTGCAACATATACGCCGCTTGCCGAGGCGTGGGACAGGGAATGTGTGATTCCGCTTCCATCGCCTATAATATACAAACCCTCATGACAGGTCATCAGGTCATGATCCAGCTCCACCTCCATATTGTAGAATTTCACCTCAACACCATACAATAGCGTATCATCATTTGCAGTTCCGGGTGCAATTTTATCCAATGCGTAGATCATTTCAATAATGCCATCTAATATGCGCTTTGGAAGGACCAGGCTCAGGTCTCCGGCTGCGGCGTTTAAAGTCGGCACTGTAAAGCATTCGCCAATCCTCTCCTGTGTACTTCTGCGGCCCCGGATCAAATCTCCAAAACGCTGGACAATGACCCCGCCGCCCAGCATATTGCTTAATCTTGCGATACTCTCTCCGTACCCGTTGGAGTCTTTAAACGGTTCGGAAAAATGCTTTGCAACCAATAGCGCAAAGTTTGTATTATTTGTCTGTTTTGCCGGGTCTTCATAACTATGACCGTTGACGGTAACGATACCGTTTGCATTCTCGTTGACGACTTTACCCTTTGGGTTCATACAGAATGTGCGCACCAAATCTTCATATTTTGAAGTGCGGTACACAATCTTGCTTTCATATAATTCATCTGTCAGATGCGCAAAAATCCCGGCCGGAAGCTCCACGCGCACTCCAATATCAACACGGTTAGAATTTGTATGAATATTCAGATCATGGCATACCTGCTCCATCCATTTGCTTCCGCTGCGCCCGGCTGAAATAACGCAGCTTCTTCCAACATAATAAGAATCCCTATGGTAGAGCTTATAACCGTTTTCTATTCTCTCCACCGTATCGATCAGGCAGTTAAAATGGAAATCGACCTTATTCTTCAAATGATCATACAAGTGCTCCAAAACGATATAATTAATGTCGGTTCCCAAATGACGAACGGAAGCGTCTAATAAATACAAGCCGTTCTGCAGGCAACTCGTTTTCAGGCTGGAACCGGCAGTCGAATACAGTTTTGTTCCTTCTCCGCCAAAGGCCAAATTGATCTTATCCACATATTCCATCAATTCCAATGCGGTTTTTTTTCCGATGTACTCGTAGAGCGTTCCGCCAAAATCATTCGTGATATTATATTTGCCATCGGAGAACGCCCCTGCGCCACCAAACCCGCTCATAATAGAACAGTTTTTACAATGAATACAGGATTTGATCTTATGACCGTCAATTGGGCAATGGCGTTTTTCCAGTTCACTCCCCATTTCAAAAACAGCGATGCTCAAATCCGGCCTTTTTTCCAATAATTCATATGCGGTGAATATTCCGCCCGGACCTGCACCTACAATCAACACATCGTACATTTTATTGCCTCCTAAAACAAAAAAGTTGATTACCTACGTGGTAGTCAACCGATTTGGCCGTTGAAAGAAACGGCTGCCCTTTTCGCAGACTGATACTTTTATTATTATACCCGCAAACGATCCCTGTTTCAAGAATCGTTTCCCGGTTTTCATACGGACATTGCGATAGCCCCGCCCGTGCTTTGCATACGCTCCTCTGCCGCTCCATTCCACATGCGGCGCGCGATGAGACGGCTTCAATCGTCAAATTCAATCGTGACCGAGGCGATGCGGTCGAACTGATAGAAGTTCAGCACCTTGACGGCGTAGGTGCCGGAGGCGTTCGGCGCAATCGCTTCCGCATAGCTGGTCATGCAGCTGCCGGTGGCGACTGCCTCTCCGGAGGCGTCGTAGAAAATCACATACATCGTGAGCCCTGCGGTCGGCCATGGACTGGTGTTTTTGATCTTTCCGCGAAGCGTCGCCACATTGCCGTCGGTGAGCAGACGGCACGTTTCCACCTTCCATGTATGTGAACCGTTCGTGATGTCGGTAAAAGGCAGGTCGCGCACTTCCTCCGATTGGCCGCCGCAGGCAAGCAGCGGCAGCAGTGCGAAGAGTGCGAGCAGGAGCGAGATAGCGCGGTACAAGCGTTTCATGATCGTGTTCTCCCATACTCTGAGTGTATCGTGTGCGGTGCTGCGAGAAAGTATATCATAAACCGCGGCACAAAGCAAAGCGCTCCCGGCCGTTTAGACCGGAAGCGCTGACGTGTCGGCGATGTACGCTTTTACTTTTTGCTGCGCGAAAGGCCGCGCTGTATCCATTTCACCAGTTCGACGAGAGGGATGATGCAAGCGGCAAGCCCCATCGCGACCGCGTACTCCGCAAGGCTGATGGGCTGGAAGTCGAAAGCGTTGGCAAGGAACGGCACATACAGCACGACGGTCGTGAGCAGCAGGCTCAGTCCGCCGGCGAGCCACAGAAATACGTTCTGACTCTTCAGCGCGAAGATACTGTGACGCTGGGATCGCATGTTGAACGCATGGAAGATCTCCGCCATGCTCATCGTGAGGAAGGCCATCGTCATGCCGTCGGCGCTGTTCACGATCTCCCAAACGCCCGCCTCCATGTAGTGGCCGATGAAGTAGGCTGCCATTGTGAGGATCGTCACGAGCAGGCCCTGATAAGCGACGTCAAAGCCGACGCCGCCTGCGAACACACCGTCCTTCGGACTGCGCGGGGGGCGCGACATGAGGTCGGCTTCCGCCTTTTCCGTGCCGAGCGCAAGCGCCGGGAAACAGTCCGTGATGAGATTGATCCAGAGCAGGTGTACCGGCTCGAGGATCGTGAAGCCGAGCAGCGTTGCAAAGAAGATGGACAGCACCTCGCTCATGTTGGAGGAGAGCAGGAACTGGATCGCCTTGCGGATATTGTCGTAGATCCGGCGGCCTTCTTCGACCGCCCCAACGATGGTGGCGAAGTTGTCGTCCGCCAGCACCATGTCCGCAACATTCTTCGTCACGTCCGTACCGGTGATGCCCATGCCGACGCCGATGTCCGCATTTTTAATGGAGGGCGCGTCGTTGACGCCGTCGCCCGTCATGGCGGTGACACAGCCGCGGTCGCGCCATGCGTTGACGATGCGGACCTTGTGCTCCGGCTGGACGCGCGCATATACGCTGTATTTTCCGACGGCTTCCTTGAAGTCCTCATCGCTGATCTTGTCGAGTTCTGCGCCCGTGATGGCTTCCGACGGGTCGGAGATGATGCCAAGCTCCATTGCAATGGCGGCGGCGGTATCGCGGTGGTCGCCCGTGATCATAATGGGGCGAATGCCCGCCTTGCGGCACTCGTCGATCGCAGACTTGACCTCGGGACGAACGGGGTCGATCATGCCGCACAGACCGATGAACACGAGCTCCCGTTCAAGCGCATCGGGCGCGGTATCCGCGGGCATGGCCTCATAGCGGCGGCTTGCGGCGCAAAGCACACGCAGCGCCTTGCTTGCCATGGCGCGGTTTGCTTCTTCGATCTCGGCTTTCGCTTCCGCCGTCATCGGCAGGATGGAACCGTCTTTATAATAGGCCGTGCAGCGCGACAGCACGACGTCCGGCGCACCTTTGGTGTACTGCACGATCCCCTTGTCGGTTTTGTGCAGCGTGGACATCATCTTGCGCATACTGTCGAACGGCGCTTCGCCCACGCGCGGGGACGCCTGCTCAAGCGCGGATTTTACAAGACCCTGCGATGTTGCAAAGTCCACGAGCGCGCATTCTGTGGGCTCGCCGACCGCTTTGCCGCTTTCATCCGGCGCAGCGTCCGAGCAGAGGCTCATGGCGCGCGCAAGGAGCAGAGCGTCGTCCGCGTAGGTCTCGACGACCGTCATTTTGTTTTGCGTAAGCGTGCCGGTCTTGTCCGAACAGATGATCTCTGCGCAGCCGAGCGTTTCCACCGCTGTAAGCCGGCGAATGATCGCATTGCGCTTGGACATGTTGGTCACGCCGATGGAGAGCACGATCGTAACGACCGCAACAAGTCCCTCCGGGATCGCGGCGACCGCAAGGCTGACCGCGATCATAAAGCTGTTCAGGATACCCTCGCCGGTGAAGGAGCCTTCGCGGATAAGTCCCACGGCAAAAATCACGACGCAGATGATGAGCACGAGCCGCGTCAGGATCTTCGACAGCTGCGCGAGCTTGATCTGGAGCGGCGTCTGCCCCTCCTGCGCTTCCGCAAGCGCGCTTGCGATCTTGCCCATCTCGGTGTTCATGCCCGTGCCGGTGATGACCGCCTTGCCGCGTCCGTAGACCACGGTGCTGCCCATGTAGATCATGTTTTTGCGGTCGCCGAGCGGGACGTCCTCGCCGCTGAGCTGTTCCGCACTCTTGTAGACGGGGACGCTTTCGCCCGTGAGCGCCGCTTCTTCGATCTGAAGCGAGGCGGACTCGATCACGCGGCCGTCAGCAGGCACGGCGTCGCCCGCTTCGAGCAGTACAATGTCGCCAGGAACGAGCTCTTCGTTTTTGATGCGGCGCACAAGTCCGTCCCGCAGCACGCGGCAGGTCGCAGCCGACATCTGCTGAAGCGCTTCGATCGCCTTTTCCGCCTTGCTCTCCTGGTATACGCCGAGGATAGCGTTGATAATGACGACGGAAAGGATGATGATAACGTCCGCAAAGCTCTCTCCCTCGTATACGGAGGTAATGCCGGAGATCACGGCGGCCGCAATGAGAATGAGGGTCATCGGATCCTTCATCTGCTCAAAGAACCGAACGATCAAAGGCGTTTTTTTTGCTTCGGCCAGCTTATTCGGGCCATGAGAGGCAAGTCTGTCCCCGGCTTCCTTTGAGGAAAGCCCCGCGCCCGTGACCTTGAGCGCCTGATAGACGGCTTCTATGCTTTCCAGATAGTGTTTCAAGTGCCAGCGTCTCCTTCTGTGTTGATAATAAAATTGCAAACTGCCAAAACGAGGGCGAAATACGCCCTCACATAAAATAGGATAACAGAATCTTGTTTCTTTGAACAGAGGACGCTGGAAAAAAACTGTAAAAATTGTAAAGAAATTTGGAAAGTATATATTCAAAAGCAACCCGATGGTATAATGATTCCGCGCTGGAAAGAAAAAACGCTTATCTTTTTCTTATTCAGGGCGCAACTTAATAGAATCTTAAATGGTTTTCCTAGGTGTAACCGTTATATACTTACGAAAACGGATGCGTCTGAAAGACGAGGCCTGCTGCGGCAGATTGACGACCGAAACGGCGGGAAAGCAGCACCGGACGAGGAGGAACTATGAAAAAACTGAAAAAGAAAAGCAAGAAGATTCTGATATTCGCAAGCGTCGCCGTGGCGCTGGCCGTCGCGGGTCTTGTGTTCGCGCTGACGCGCGGGGGCGGCGCGGAGGAGATCGTCTATGTGCAGAGCGTTGCGGACCTCACCGGGCAGGGCGCGGGCGTCATGCTGGGCGGACGCTACTCCGGCGTTGTGGAAGCCAAGGAGATCATCAAGATCAAGCTCGACGAGGACAAAAAGCTCGACGAGTGCTTTGTCAAGGTAGGCGACAAGGTTAGCCCCGGCACGCCGCTGTTTTCCTATGACGTGGACAGCCTGACGCTTGCATACGAGCAGCTCAAGCTCGATTACGAGGGCAAAAAGAACAACATCGCCACCATGCGGGATCAGATTAAAGATCTGGAAAAGCAGATCAAACGCGCAAAGGGCGCGACCAAGGCGGAGCTCACGATTCAGCTTCAGACCACGCAGCTCAATCTGAAAAAAGAGGAGTACGAGGCGGAGAAAAAACGGCTCGATGTGGAGAAGGCGGAGAGCGTCATCAAGGATAATGTCGTCAAGGCGGAGACCGCAGGGACCATCCGTTCGATCACGCCGCCCTCGGGGGAGGGCCAGCAGAACTATGACGGCATGCAGACGGACAATGCCTATATGACCATCGTTGCGGGCAACGATTACCGCGTGAAGGGGACGATCTCGGAGCAGGGCGCGTATCAGCTGATGAGCGGGACGCCGGTCATCATCCGCTCCCGTATCGATGAGACAAAGACCTGGCGCGGTACGATCGATTCCGTGAACACGGAACAGCCGGTTTCGAACCAGCAGCAGTATTATGACGGCGGCAACGGCGAGCAGGCGAGCAAATATGCCTTCTATATCGCGCTGGAGACCGTGGACGGCCTCATGATGGGGCAGCATGTCTATATTGAAATGGACGAGGGACAGAGCGCGGGGGGGTTGATGCTCCCAAAGAGCTACATTGTTGAGGAGAACGGCAAGGCCTTTGTTTTTGTCGCCGGCAGGCACGACCGCATCGAAAAGCGAGCCGTCACCCTGGGCGCGTACAACGAGGAGCTGGATGCATATGAGATCGTCTCCGGCCTGTCGCTGACCGACCGCATTGCGTTCCCTGACGAAAGCGTGAAGGCCGGCATGACGGCGGTAGACGCAGGGTATGCATCCGCAGAGCCCGCGGGCATGGAGCCGGACGGAGACGGCATGCCGGACGCCGGCAGGGACGGGAGCGATGGTCTGGAAGCCGACATGGAAGCCGGGCCGGCAGGCGAGACCGGGATGGCGGAGCCGGCCCCGGAACAGCCGGCAGGGGACGAGGACGAAGCGCAGGACGGCGCCGAGGGATGATCGGAGCGTGAAACGATGATAGTAGAGTTACAGTCGCTGTGCAAGGAGTATACGCAGGGAGGACAGCCCGTGCCCGTGCTGCGCGACGTTGATATGCAGGTGGAGCAGGGCGAGTATATCGCCATCATGGGGCCGTCGGGCTCGGGAAAGACCACGCTCATGAACATCCTGGGCTATCTGGACGTGCCGAGTTCGGGCGTATATCTGCTTGACGGTGTGGACAACAGCGCGGCCTCGGACGAGGAGATGGCCAGGATCCGGAACGAGAGCATCGGATTTGTGTTTCAGACATTTCATCTGCTTCCGCGGCAGAGAGCCTGGGAAAACGTGGCGCTGCCGCTGTCCTTCCGCGGCGTGCCGAGAAAGGACCGCAGAGAGCTTGCGGCGGAGGCGCTCGACCGCGTCGGACTGCTCGACCGGCTCGATTTTTACCCGGATCAACTTTCGGGCGGCCAGTGCCAGCGCGTCGCCATTGCACGCGCGATCTGCACAAGCCCGAAGCTCCTGCTTGCCGATGAGCCGACGGGCGCGCTGGACAGCAAATCCGGCTTGCAGATTATGGAGATCTTTGACGGACTGCACGACGAGGGCGCGACCATCATCATGATCACCCATGAGATGGGCGTTGCAAAGCGCGCGGGCCGCGTCATGCACATCCGGGACGGTATGCTGACCGACGGCGTATTCAGCGCGCACACCGCAGGAGGCGACATCAAATGACGATAAAAAACTGGAGCAAGCGGAAGAAAGCGCTTTGGATCATCGCGATTTCCGTACTGCTTGCGGGCGGCGTGCTCGCGGGCGTGCTGCTTACGCCGCACGGAAAGCCCGTAGAGGTCGTGCGGGTGAGCCAGTGGACGCTCGGCTGGATGCCGGATCGGCTCGAGCTGTACGGCAACATTTCCTCCGACCGCTCACAGCAGGTTTACTATGACAAAGACCAGACCATTCTTGAGGTGCTGGTAAAGCCCGGCGATACGGTCAAGATTGGCGACCCGCTGCTGCGATACGACGCGACGCTCAATACGATCGACATGGAGCTGAAGAAGCTCGAGCTTCAAAAGCTGGAATATGACCTCGTCGGCTACTGGAAGACCTATAAGAAATATGCGAAGAAGGCCTATGAGAGCACGCTGCCCTCGCCCACGCCGTCTCCGACGCCGACGCCCAAGCCCACGAAAACGCCAAAATCCGCCGCAGGGCCTGCGCCGACGGGGGATACCGCGGGAGCGTCATCCTTTTCCGGAGGCGCGCGTCCCGCAACGGTGCGGCTCAGCCTGCGTCCCTTCGGCAGCATGGCGCTGCGCGGCAGTGCTGACGCGCCGGATGTGACGATCGAGAACCAGACGAAGTTCAACGCGGATGAATTGGTCGTCTATTTCGGCAAGGCGGCAACGGCGGGCTCCGCGTACTATGTGCGCGTGCAGCTCGACGAATACGAGATCAACATGCGCTTCGACCCGCCGAAAACCACGCTTGTAACGGATCCGATCAACCGGCTGGACAAGGACAGCGCCGCCGCATCCGGCGACGGGAGCAAATCCGATCCGTATGTGTTCGAAGAGTTTGCGCCCTCCGGCGTGGTGCGCAGCATTGACCGTTCCTTTGTGAGCGCGCGGATCAAGGACGCGGGAAACGGCGCCTGCTATTCCATTCTTACGAATGAGGACGGAACGGTGCAGCTTACCATGAACGTTGTAAAGACCAGCACGCCCACGCCCACGCCAGATCCGTCCGCCTCGCCCGGCCCCTCCGATTCGCCTGGGCCGAGCGAAAGCCCGGGCGGGCCCGGCGGCTTGACAAAGGAGCAGCGAGAAGCGCTCATCCGCGAAACGGCAAAGCAGATTCGCGACGCGGAGCTGAAGTACAAGCAGCTTCGGCTCGATCTCCAGAAGCTGACGCTCGAGGGCGCGGACGGCTATATCCGCGCAACGATCGACGGCGTCGTGTCCAAGGTGGAGGACCCGGAGACCCTGTCGAACGGCGAGCTCATGATCGCCGTCAAGGGCAGCGAGGGTTTCTATGTGCGCTGCATTGTGGACGAGATGAATCTGGACAAGATCAAGGTCGGCACGGAGCTGAGCGGCACATGCTACGATACGGGGACGACCTGTACGGGCCGTGTCACGGAGGTCGATACGGTCCCCGTCACGACCAACTATTACCGGGGCGGGAACTCCAACAACTCGGGATACGCCCTGCGCATCTATATCGAGGACGGCGATCAGCTGCAAGCGGGGCAGTACGTCGAATTCCGGCTGCAGCAGGACGAGAGCGCGGAAACGGCGCTGTATCTGAGCCAGGCCTTCGTGCGCGAGATCGACGGCGTGAGCTATGTGTTTGTGGCGCGCGACGGAAAGCTGCGGCAGGAAACGGTCAAGCCAGGCAAGGTCATGTACGGCTATGTGGAGCTTGTGGGAACGACGCTGACGGAGGAAGACATGATCGCGTTCCCCTACAATAAGGACGTGCATGACGGCGCGCCGGTCAAGACAACGAAGGAAAGCGATGAAGCTGGCGTCGCCCGCGGCGGCTGAAACGGAGGCAGCGAATGAGTGAATATCTGAGAAGCGCATTGGACGGCATTTGGGCGCACAAGCTGCGCAGTATGCTGACGATGCTCGGCATTATCATCGGCATTGCGTCCATCATCGCGATCTCATCGACCATTATGGGTACGAACGAGCAGATCAAGCAGAACCTGATCGGCGCAGGCAACAATACAGTGACGATCAAGCTGTATCAGGGAGACTATGAGATGCAGCTCGAATACGAGCAGGTTCCGGAGGGCGTTCCCATTCTCGATGCGAGCATCCTGAAGGAGATCCGCGAGATTTCGGAGGTCGAGGACGCTGCGCTGTTTTACAAGAGAAACGCGTGGCAGGCGGTATATCACGGCGAAACGGGCTTGAGCCAGGGTACGATCCTCGGCGTGGATGAGAACTACATGGACGTTTACGGCTATCAGCTCCGCGCCGGACGCAGCTTTGTCCCGGAGGATTTTTCCGAGTACAGAAAGGTCGCGCTCATCGATAAGAGCGCGTCGGACACGCTGTTTCTCGGACAGAATCCGATCGGACAGACCGTCGAGATCAAGGGCGAGCCGTACATCATCGTGGGCGAGATCGCCCAGTCCGCGGCCTTTACGCCCGTGATCAATACCATTGACGAATACTATACCTACATGGATTCGAGCGGCGGCAAGGTGCTGATCCCTATAGGGACCTGGCCGGTCATTTACAAGTATGACGAGCCGGTCTCGCTCGTGGTGCGGGCAAGGAACACGGAGGCCATGACCGAAGCGGGGAAAAAGGCTGCGGCCGTGCTGAACGGGCGCTTTACGAAGGATACCGGCGAAGTGAAGTATGCGAGCGACGACCTTTTGGAGCGCGCAAAGCAGCTGCAGGAGCTGTCGAGCGCAACGAACCGGCAGCTCATCTGGATCGCGTCCATTTCACTGCTGGTCGGCGGTATCGGCGTTATGAACATCATGCTGGTGTCCGTGACGGAGCGCACGCGGGAGATCGGCCTGAAGAAGGCGCTCGGCGCGCGGCGCAGGGTGATCTCGCTGCAATTCCTGACGGAGGCGGGCGTGCTGACCTGCATTGGCGGCGTGCTGGGCGTGATCGTCGGCGTCGCGCTTGCGTTCATTGTTTCCAAGATCTCGCAGGTGCCGATCTTTATCAGCGGCTATATCATCGTGGCCGCGGTTGTGTTCTCCTTTGTCGTGGGCCTGTTCTTCGGCGCGGTCCCGGCATACCAGGCCTCGAAGCTCAACCCGATCGAGGCGCTCCGGCACGAATAAAGGTATAGCAGACAGAACAGGCAAGAAAAAGACCGTTCGCCTTGTACGCGGCGGTCTTTCTTGTACGCCGACACCGGGCGGCGCGGCGGCAGCTCCGGTTGCCGAATCCTCGGCGCGGGTGTAGAATAGGACAGGCGCAGAGATCTCTGCGGCGAATACGGAACACAAACAGAAGGAGACCGTTCATGTCCATCGAAAAGGTTCGAGCGGCGTTTCGCCCCCTTGGGATCGAACACCGCATTTTGGAGTTTCCCGTTTCCTCTGCAACGGTAGAGCTTGCGGCGGAGGCGGCGCATGTAATACCGGCCCGCATTGCAAAAACGCTTTCGTTTCGTGATGCGGAGGGAGAGGGCTGTATGTTGATCGTAACGGCGGGGGACGCGAAGATCGATAACCGAAAATTCAAGGATCGATTTCATTTTAAAGCCCGGTTTCTCACGCCGGAGGAAGCGAAACAGCTCACGGGTCATGCCGTGGGCGGCGTCTGTCCCTTTGCATTGCCCGAGGGCGTGCCGGTATATCTCGACATATCGCTGCGCCGCTTTGAAACGGTGTTTCCTGCGGCAGGCAGCAGCAACAGCGCTGTCGAGCTGACCTGTAAAGAACTGGAGCGCTATGCCGCCGCAGCCGATTGGGTGGACGTTTGCAAAGACTGGGAGACAGAGGGCAATTGAAGACAAGCGCGGCATTGTACAGATCGCCGCACAGAAGAACATAAGGGAACTGCGGTGCAACGGAAAAACCATTGCCTCGCAGTTTTATTATTCTTTGAATGCTTGTTCCCTCGTTGCGCGAACGCGCGCAGGGACGCCAATGCTTCCTTACAGACACTAAATTTCTGCTTTGCAGGAATAGCATACGACAGAATCCGTTGATACGCCCGTATGTTTATGGTAAAATATGACGTAAATATTGGAAGAAATAACAAAATAACAGGAGAGATTTGATTTTGAAAAGAGTAAGCGCACGACTGCTATGTAAGCTGCTTCGGGTCACAAGCCTCGCGCTCTGCCTCTTGCTCGTGCTTTGTTTGGACGGCACGGTTTCGCACGCGGATACGCAGGTAACGCTCAATCAGATCAGGTATTCTCTGGATACTTCCGGCCTTACGGCGGAGGTAATGGGAGGAAAACCCGTGAACGGCTCTCTGACGATCCCGGGAATCATTCAGTACAACGGCCAAACATATCGTGTGACTTCCATTGCGGCAAAAGCGTTTGCCGATCAGTATCTGGGCGCCAAGCTGTCGCTCGCGGAGGGACTGCTCTCCATCGGAGAAAGCGCCTTTGCTGGCTGTATGGCATTGAAAGGCGATATCACGATTCCGGACAGCGTTATTTCCATGGGCGAGAGCGCATTTGATGGTGCTTATGTGAGTTCCGCCTATGTTCTGACGCTCGGAAAAGGACTGACGGCTTTGCCGCGCAAGGCGTTTGCGAACATATGGGGCTGGGGCATTAAGGGAATCATTTTTCGCGGCACACAGTACTCCGACATCGCGGCGGACGCTTTTTCGGGCAGCGATTTTTATGAAACCACTGTGCCGGTCACGGTGCACGGAGCATATGGCTCTATGGATGCGCTGCTCGCAGGGGCGCTGACGAACGGTTTTTCCGTTACCTATTTGGATCCGGACGCGAAGAATGCCGCGTGGCTGCAAGCGCAGATCGACGCCGCGCCCGACGGCGTGGAAACAACGATTGCATTGAGCGCCAATGTGCTCGCCGAGCAAACGATCGTGGTACCCGGCGGGAAGAATATCCGGCTTGTGAATCAGGACGGAACGAGGACGATCGCTGCGGCAAAGAGGCTGAACGTCTTGTTCCTTGTAGAGAACGGCGCCGTGCTTGCGCTGGACGGAACCGACGACACTGCACTGTGGCTGCTTGGCAGCGAGGTGAGCAAATCGTTTACCGGAAATCTTCTTACGGTGGAGAAGGGCGCGTCCGTCTATCTCAAACACGCAACGCTGAGCGGAAGCAAACGGATTACGGCGCAGGAGGCTGCGGCTGTCTTTGTGAACGGCTACTTCAATATGTCGGGCGGCGTGATTGAAAACTGTCAATCGAATACGGTGCTTGGCGGGACTGTCACAGTGCGCGCCGGAGCCAAAATGGACATGACCGGCGGAACGATCCGAAACAATCAAAACCTTGCGCCAAACGGAGGAGGCGGCGGCATTCTTGCATATGCATGGAGCGAAGCCGATAAAAACGCAGAACTGAACATTTCCGGCGATGCGCTGATCACAGGGAATATGGCTGCGATGCAGGGCGGCGGCGTATGCGGGATCGGAAACGTATCGATCAACATGAGCGGCGGCAAGATCATTGGAAACGAGTCGGACGGCACCGGGACAAAGAACGGTTACGGCGGCGGTCTTTCCATCAGCGTTGCGATGAATGACAGTCAGATTTTTGCAAGCGACGCAAAATTCCATATGACCGGCGGCGAGATCTCCAAGAATAAAGCGAATAAATCCGGCGGCGGCGTTTACATCAATACAAACGGAGCCGTGCTTGAAGGCGGCAGGATTACGGATAACACCGCAAACGGCAGAGGCGGCGGGGTCTATGTCAGTGTAAAACCGTATACGGCCAGACTGTACAACGTACTCGTGACAGAGAACACGGCATATACGATGGGCGGCGGCATCTGGCTTTGTCCGACGGGTTCGCTGGAGGTCTACGTGACAAACGGCGGGGCAGTTTTTGAAAACGCGACAAGGGACAGAGACGATGCGGGAGACGATCTCGCGTTCGTTTCCGGCGAAGGGAAGCTGACGCTTGCGGATCGCATGTTGGGCGGCGGCGCCTGTTTCTGGTACAGAGACGGCGGCGTGTATAACAATAATCCGGCTTACATTTCCTCGACGGGAGAAGTTGACAGCTCGATCCCGCGGTTTGATCCGGCAAACCCGGTTGGCCCCTATACAGCCATCGAGCATGGCGCGGAGAATTACGCGCTGAAATCCATGCCCGAAAAGAACGCAAAGACGTTGGCAGAGCGGGAAGCAAAGCTGATCATTTCGGGCAACGCGGCGGGCTTCGGCGGCGGGATCGGCTCAAACGGCGGAGTCATTATCGGCACGCAGGAGGAGTATGCGGTAAATGTGCAAAAGATATGGGATGAGAAAACGCCTGAGGATTCCCCAAAAGAACTGACGATCTACCTGATGATCGACGGTTTGGCGCTGGAACCCATGAAGCTGAATCAGGAAAACGGTTGGAAAGCCAGCTATTGCAGGCTGCCAAAGCCGGAGGGACGCATACGGTACAGCGTGGCGGAGGATCCGGTTCCGGAGGGCTTCGTCCCGGAATACCGCGAAGAGCCATTGCAGGACGGCACACTGAACGTTACCATCCTGAATCATTACCGCCCCGGCTCCGGCGAGGATATCCCGCCGACAGGGGATGACACACCGCTGGGACTTGCGCTGTTTCTGTTCGTGATCAGTGCGTCGGGTCTTGCATTGAGCTTTGCGTCACGCAGACGCGGCAGTAAGCAGAACTGAAAACAAACCGGCATGGAGGAAGCGCGCCATATGAGACGGGCGCCCACGGCAGGGAAAGTTTTCGGGAAAGAGACTTGTAAAAAACAATAAAGAAGGGCCGGCGTCCGGGTTTTGCCGTTTCGGACGCCGGCCTTTTACATCTCATATCGGCGGCCGACCGAAGAGACCGCCTGCGGCTACCTGTTTTCGATCTCGCCGAACAACCGCTGCGAACGCTCGTCCATCGGCGTATAGTGGCCGTGGATGGTCACGGCGCGGTAGGCAGGGCGCATGATGCGGTGACAGGTCACAAGCTCCTCAATGCGGTTTGCGCACCAGCCGGTAATGCGTGCGGAAGCAAACAGCGGAGTGAACACGTCCTCCGGGATGCCAAGCATGCTGTAAACGAGACCGGAATACATGTCCACGTTCGCGCACATGGGCGCATCGCTCTGTCGGCGTTCCTGAAGCAGCGGGATCCCGAGCGCCTCCACCTTTTGCAGCAGGTCAAAGTCCTCCGCAAAGCCCTTGATCTCCGCCATGTGCCGGGCATACTTTTTGAGCAGCACGGCGCGCGGGTCGGACATGGTGTAGACGGCGTGTCCGAGACCGTAGATCTTGCCGGAGCGGTCGCCCGCCTCCTTGTCGAGAAGCTTTACAAGATAATCCTTGATGGAGCCGTCGTCGTGCGGATCAACATTTTCCTTGACATAGCGGAACATTTCCATGACCTTTGCGTTTGCGCCGCCGTGCAGCGGCCCTTTCAGCGAGCCGACCGCGCCTGCGATGGCGCTGTAGGTGTCCGTGCCGCTCGAAGACAGAGCGCGGCAGACAAAGGTCGAGTTGTTGCCGCCGCCGTGCTCGGCATGTACCATCAGCATCATATCGAGCAGATGCGCTTCCTCCTCGGTATAGCTCTTGTCTGGACGGATCATGCGGAGAAAGTTTTCCGCTGTGGAAAGATTTGCCTCAGGAAAGTGGATGTGGAGCGAATCGTTGTCGAAATAGTGTCGTTTGACTGCATATGCATTCGCAACGATCGAGGGGAAATAGCCGATCAGTTCGATCGACTGCTTCAGAATGTTCTCGATCTCCGTGTTGTCCGGATCCGGGTCGTAGGAGTAGAGCGAGAGCACGCTGCGCTCCAGCTCGTTCATGATGTTGCTGCTCGGATGCCGCATAATCATGCCCTCGGTAAAGCCATCGGGCAGCTTTCGTGCGCGGTTCATGATCCCGTTGAAGTGCTCCAGCTCGGAACGCGTCGGCAGATAGCCCATGAGCAGGAGATATGCCACCTCTTCAAAGCCGAAGGTGCCTGCGCTTCGGTGCGCTTCCACAATGTCCGTAAGCTCAATGCCGCGGTAATAGAGCTTGCCTGGGATTGGGATGCGCTGGCCGTCCTGCATGAGATAGCCCTGAACGCTACCGACCTGCGTGACGCCGACAAGAACGCCCGTGCCGTCGTTGTTGCGAAGGCCGCGTTTGACGTCGCCGCGATAATACGACTCGTCGATATGATACGCCTGCTCGATATGCTGCGTGACAGAGTCGGCGTATTGCTCCAAAATGCGTTTGCTGTCCAAAGGATAAACGCTCCTTTTCCATGCTGTATAGTTCTACTATTGTATCGTGCTTTCGGAAGGGAGGCAAGCGGTTTTGCCAAATACGAGCAGACTGTTTGCCCGCGCGGCTTTTGATTGCGAATGCGTTCAAATCAGCGCCGATGCGTTTCTTTCCGGCAAAGAATGTGCTATACTGATTTGAAAAACGGAGCATACGATTCACCTGCGTGCGGCGGGAGAACGGAGGGAGAGACCAATGATCGAGCTGCATGGCAGCGTACAGCTGCGCAACGGCAAGCCGGTACCGGCAAGCGGCGCATCCGCTGCGGAACGCGAAAGCACCATGGCGTACCAGATCCTGCGCGCGCATGACGGACGCGGAGAGGACGGGCAATTCCATTTGCGATTTGACAGCCTGATTTCGCATGATATTACCTATGTCGGCATCATCCAGACGGCGAAGGCGAGCGGACTTTCGGAGTTTCCCGTACCCTATGTGCTGACGAATTGCCACAACAGCCTCTGCGCGGTGGGCGGCACGATCAACGAGGACGACCATGTGTTCGGACTGTCCGCCGCGATCAAGTACGGCGGCTGCTATGTGCCCGCGAATCAGGCGGTCATCCACCAGTATGCGCGCGAGATGCTGGCGGGCTGCGGAAAAATGATCTTAGGCTCCGACAGCCATACCCGCTACGGCGCGCTCGGTACGATGGGGATCGGAGAGGGCGGCCCGGAGATCGTCAAGCAGCTTTTGAAAAACACCTATGACATCGCAAAGCCCGAAGTGATCCTCGTGTGGCTCACAGGCGAACCGCAGCACGGCGTCGGCCCGCACGATGTGGCGATCGCGCTCTGCGGTGCGGTCTACAGGAACGGCTTTGTAAAAAACAGGGTTCTGGAGTTTGCCGGCCCCGGCGTCGCAAAGCTTCCCATGGAGTATCGCATCGGCATCGACGTGATGACGACCGAAACGGCCTGCCTGTCCTCTATCTGGGAAACGGATGCGGCGGTGGAGGCTTATCTTGCGGAGCATGGCCGTGCCGGCGCATATCATGCGCTGCATCCGAAGGAGGGCGCCTATTACGACGGTATGATCTGCATCGATCTTTCGACGGTCGAGCCGATGGCCGCGCTGCCGTTCCATCCGTCGGAAGCGGTTACACTTCGCGAGCTGATCGACCATCCAGGCGATATTCTGCGCATGGTCGAATGCAGGGCCGCCGAGCAGTTTGGAGACAAGGCGCGGCTCCAACTGACGGACAAGGTTAAAAACGGCAAGCTGCATGTAGATCAGGGCGTGATCGCGGGCTGCGCGGGCGGCATGTATGATAACATTGCAGAGGCCGCCGCGATTCTTGCGGGCAAGAGCACGGGAAACGGATATTTTTCTCTGTCCGTGTATCCGCCGTCCGTTCCGGTCAATCTGGAACTGATCAAAAACGGCGTGCAGCAGACGCTGCTGGAGGCGGGCGCGCTGTTGAAACCGTGTTTCTGCGGCCCCTGCTTCGGCGCGGGAGACGTCCCGGCGAACAATGCGCTCTCCATTCGGCATACCACGCGCAACTTCCCGAACCGCGAAGGATCCCGGCCGAGCGACGGGCAGCTTTCCGGCGTCCTGCTTATGGACGCGCGGTCTATCGCGGCAACGGCTGCAAACGGCGGCGTGCTCACCTCTGCTGCGGACGTGGATTACGAACCGGCGAAGCCTGTGCAGCGCGTATTTGATGCAAGCGTCTATGAACGGCGCGTGTATTTCGGATTTGGAAACGCAAAAAAAGACGAGCCGCTGAAGTTTGGCCCCAATATTGCCGAATGGCCGAAGATCCCGGCGCTCGGCGAAAACCTGCTTTTGCAGATAGCGAGCGTTTTGAATGATCCCGTGACGACCACGGACGAGCTGATCCCATCCGGCGAGACCTCGTCCTATCGTTCGAATCCGCTGAAGCTCGCATCCTTTGCGCTTTCGCGCCGCGACCCGGGCTATGTGCAGCGCGCAAAGGCAGCGCAGCGTCTTGAACAGCGCAGGGAAGCAGGAGAAGCGCCGGAAGAACTATCGGACGTTCTGCGCACGCTCGGACTGCGGCGCGACGATCTTGCACACATGCAGATCGGCTCCGTGATCTATGCGAATAAGCCCGGCGACGGTTCCGCACGCGAGCAGGCGGCGTCCTGTCAGCGTGTGCTTGGCGGCGCTGCAAATCTCTGCCATGAGTACGCGACCAAACGGTACAGGTCAAACTGCGTGAACTGGGGCATGCTTCCTTTCACGATTCCGCAGGAGATCGACTTTGCGGGAAAGACCGGCGATTATCTTTATGTGCCGGATGTACGGGAGAAGGTCCGCCGCGGCGACGAAGCTTTCCCTGCAAAGCTTATCAGCGGCGGCTGCGTACAGGGCATGACGCTGTATCTAAAGAATACAACGAGAGAAGAGCGCGAACTGCTGTTGACGGGATGCCTCATGAACCACTATGCGGCGGAGAACAGGGAGTAAAACGATGGAACGAATCAAGATGCAGAATCCGATCGCGGAGCTGGACGGCGATGAAATGACGCGCGTTATCTGGCACATGATCAAGGAGGAACTGATCCTGCCCTTTGTGGAGCTTAACACGGAGTATTATGACCTTTCCCTCCCAAATCGGGAAAAAACGCGGGATGCGGTGACGGTCGAAGCCGCCGATGCGATCAAGCGGCTGAAGATCGGCGTCAAGTGCGCGACCATTACGCCAAACTTGCAGCGAAAAGAGGAGTATGGCTTGAGCGAGCTTTGGCGTTCGCCCAATGCGACGATCCGTGCTGCGCTTGACGGCACGGTGTTCCGTGCGCCGATCCTGATTTCGAAGGTCAAGCCGGTCGTTTCCTGCTGGAAACGTCCTATCACGATCGCGCGCCATGCCTATGGCGACCTGTATCGCGCGGTCGAGTATCGGGTGCAGCAGCCGGGAAAAGCGGAACTCGTGTTTACGGATGAAGATGGCAGGGAGCTTTCGCGGCAGACGGTTTATCATTTCCGGGGTTCGGGCGTTGTGCAGGCCATGCACAACCGCGACGATTCGATCCTGTCCTTTGCGCGCTGCTGCTTTGCCTATGCGCTGGATGTGAAGCAGGACGTGTGGTTTTCTGCAAAGGATACCATTTCGAAGGATTACGATCAGACGTTCAAACTGTTGTTCCAGAAGGTCTTTGACGAGGAATACCGCAGCGCATTTGAGCAGGCGGGGCTGCATTACCGCTATGCGCTGATCGATGACGTGGCAGCGAAGGTGATCCGGTCGTCGGGCGGGATCATCTGGGCTTGCAAGAATTATGACGGCGATGTTATGAGCGATCTTGTCGCGGCGGCCGCGGGCTCGCTGCCGATGATGACGAGCGTTCTGGTCTCCCCGGACGGATGCTTTGAATATGAGGCTGCGCACGGCACGGTCACGGATCATTTCTATCGTTACCGCAGAGGCGAGAAGGTCTCGACAAATCCGCTGGCGACGATCGCGGCATGGTCGGGTGCGCTCAAAAAACGCGGCGAATTGGATGGAAATGCGGCGCTCATGCAGTTTGCGGAACTGCTCGGCAGCGCGGGCATCGATGTATTTGAGCAAGGCTATCTGTCGGAGGATCTCGCGGCGCTCTGCGACCCGGAGGAACTTGTGGAAATGCCGGACAATCCGCGCATCATGGCGCTGATCCGGAAACGTTTGGAAGAACTGCTTGCTGCTGCATGATCTCATCGATCGAGGCGAGCGCAATGCGTAGCAAGGACGTCCTCGTTGGCCGAGCCGTCCACGACCTCCGACAGCAGCGCCGCGGCAAGCGCGTCCTCGGCCAAAGAAGAAGCACCCGAATGGGTGCTTGTGCGTAGAGGATCACGCTGGCCAGCCGGCGTCTGTACGCCTCCACCGTCAGAGGAGGCTCGTTGCGAATCATCTCCCCCAAAGAAGAATATTTCTTCGTTGAGGCCCGGCGGAACGAATCACCCTGCATGCGGCTCAATGCCATTATGACCGGCACTGCCGCCCGGTCCACATCGCTGTACAGATCCGCTTTCTCGCGCACAAGGCGCAGGATCATCGCCTTGTTTTGCAGGAGCATTTCCGGGCAGGCAAAGGCCGCGACTTCCCGATCAATGGCGGAAACGATCGGTTCTTTGCCGCTGCGCCGTATTTCCGCAAAAAAGAAGTGCTTTTGGCAGGAACAAGGCGCTTATCGTTACGTCCGAACACCGATCACAGAAGGAGACCCGCATGCGCTCTCTGAGACCCGACAAGAACGTTTGCGTTCGAAAGAGCGACATTCCGTCCGGGAAGCGGAAGCTCCCGGCGTTGGTGCTGTCGCCGAAAGAAGCCCCGAGGCAGGCTACGGGGGTCCTGTGGATCCACGGCGGCGGATACATCGTCGGCATGAAGGAAATGGTGCATATGTCTCGGGCGGTGGAGCTTGTGAAACAGTTCGGTGCTGTGGTGGTGTCGCCGGGGTACCGGCTTGCACCCTTTGCGCCATACCCCGCGGCGTTGGACGACTGTTATGCGGCGCTTCTGTATCTGAAGGAACATGCCGGGGCATTGGGCGTTCGGGACGACCAGCTGATGGTGGGCGGCGAAAGTGCGGGCGGCGGGCTATGCGCCGCAGTCTGTATCAAAGCGCGAGATACCGGCGCGGTGAATGTCGCATTCCAGATGCCGCTTTATCCGATGTTGGACGACAGGGACACGGAGAGTTCACGGAATAATCGCGGCCGGATATGGAATACCCGCAGGAACCACTTGGCATGGCGCTGCTATCTGCGGGGGCAGGAGCGGGGGACGCTGTCGCCGTATGCCGCCCCGGCGCGCTTGACGAACTTCGCCGGTCTGCCGCCCGCTTACACCTTTGTAGGCGACGGCGAGCCGTTTTATGATGAGACTGTTCGTTATATTGAGCAGCTTAGAGCCTGCGGCGTTCCGGCCTGCGTGGATGTGTACCGCTCGAACATGCATGCCTTTGACATGATACGCCCGGAGGAAGCGATGAGCCGGGAGGCAGCACGACGGTTTCATGCGCAGTTTGCCTATGCACAGACACATTACTTCGTGCCGCAGACGGGCGGACAGACCCGTGAAACGGGGAACTAGGTTCAAAATCAAAAAGCACCGTCTGGATGCTTTGCCATAAGAAAGCGCCGCCGGAAGCCGCAGAATTCTGTCCGCTGCATCGGAAGGGTCTCACGGAATGCCGCAGCCTGTTTCTTCCGGTTTCAGATGCCCGAAACAACCCCGCATGTGCGAGCGCGGGACGATCCGATTAGGAAGAATGAAACCGGGCGTGCACTTTGAGCTATTGAAGCATAAAAATGAGCGTTTCGAATGGTGCGCTTGACGGATCTTCTGAAGGTACAGGCGCGATACAACATCGGTATCCGGCAAAACGGAACAGAAAAACGCCGACTGCATAACGGCAGGCGGCGCTTTGCTTTGTCATATGCGAACGGACAGAGAGCCGAGGGAAATGGATTCGGATATGCGGTTACCTCTGATTCCCGCAGTTGCAGCGGGAGCAGCGGCGTTTTCCGCCGACGGCGCAGCCCTGCAGCCGCTGGAGAATGTCGAGGCATTCGCCGAAGCGCTGATAATGCACGACTTCGCGTTCGCGCAGGAAGTACAGCGGCTCGATGATCTCGGGGTTGGTCGTCATGTTCATCAAATGCTCGTATGTTGCCCGCGCTTTCTGTTCGGCCGCCATATCCTCGACAATGTCGGCGATCGGATCGCCCGTGACGGCAAACATGCTGGTCGAGAAGGGGACACCGTTCGGATCGGCAGGGAACACGCCGTGATTGTGCAGCGTGTAGTAGCCCGCAAGCCCGGCGTCGGTCAGCTCCTGACAGGTGCAGCCACGCATGCATTGCAGGATCATCGCACCGAGCATCTCCCAATGCCCCATTTCTTCGGTGCCAATATCGGTGAGCGTTGCCTTGACACGGTCATCCGGCATGGAGAAGCGCTGCGACAGGTAGCGCAAAGCGGCGCCCAGTTCTGTGTGAGCCAACGAAGAGCATATTTTTGACGGAGCTTCAATTCACCGTTCCACCGAGTAAAATTCAGGTGAAATGGAGCCGTCATTTGACCATACAGGTTTATTTGGAATGCGCCTAAATAATGAGAAAGCGTCGAGATTTTCGGCGCTTTTTTGTTTTGTAAACCTACACGAAAAGGAGGAACATATGCAATCTCAAATCATCGCCATTGCCAATCAAAAGGGCGGCGTTGGTAAAACCACCACCTGTGCCAATCTGGGCATTGGCTTGGCGCAGGAAGGAAAGAAAGTGCTGTTGGTCGACAGCGACCCACAGGGATCACTCACCATCAGCCTTGGCTACGATCGTCCTGATCAACTACCTGTTACGCTTTCCGACATCATGGAAAAGGTTATGGACGAAAACCCCATCAAGCCCGATGAAGGGATTATCACCCATGAAGAAGGTGTTGCCCTCATGCCTGCCAATATCAGCTTATCCGGTATGGAAGTTTCTCTCGTCAACGCCATGAACAGAGAAAAGATACTCAAGCAATACCTGGATAATGTAAAACGCCAATATGATTATGTCCTCATTGACTGTATGCCCTCCCTTGGTATGCTGACCATCAACGCTCTCGCCGCTGCGGACAGCGTGATTATCCCTGTACAGGCACAGTACCTTCCCGCCAAGGGCTTGGAGCAGCTTTTGCAGACCGTCAACAAAGTGCGACGGCAGATCAATCCCAAGTTGAAAATCAGAGGTATCCTGCTCACTATGGTAGACAACCGCACCAACTATGCAAAGGAGATCAGCACCTTGCTGCGGGATACCTACGGCAGTAAAATCAAGGTCTTTGCAACGGATATTCCTCATTCCGTCCGTGCTGCTGAGATCAGCGCTGAGGGCAAGAGCATCTATTCCCACGATTCAAAGGGTAAAGTCGCAGAGGCATACCGAGAACTGACCAAGGAGGTGCTGAAGATTGAAAAGCAGCGGCAAAAAGCTAAGTCTGACCTCTTACGATGACCTCTTCACCACAGAGGACGCAAGGCAGGAAGATCAGCAGGAACGGGTCATGGAAATCCCGTTGGACAAGCTCCAACACTTTCACGACCACCCCTTTCAGGTGCGCCACGACCAATCCCTACAGGATATGGCAGACAGTATCAAAGAATACGGCGTATTATCTCCCGCTCTTGCGAGACCGCTTCCCGATGGCAGCGGATATGAAGTAATTTCAGGCAATCGCCGTTTAGAAGCTTGCATACTTGTAGGCATGGAAACCATGCCCGTAATCGTTCGTGATATGACCGATGATGAAGCTATCATCGCCATGGTGGACGCTAACTTACAGCGGGAAAACATCCTGCCAAGTGAACGGGCTTATGCCTACAAAATGAAACTGGATGCAATTCGCCGCCAAGCAGGTAGACCATCAAAAGATAATTCCCGACAAGTTGTCGGGAATTTAGAAAGCGCCGAAATTGTAGGAAAAGATGCCGGTGATAGTGGTAGGCAAGTACAACGCTACATCCGCCTCACAGAACTCATCCCACCCATACTGGATATGGTGGATGGCGTTACTGAGCAGAAGATAGCTTTCAACCCTGCGGTAGAGCTTTCCTATCTTACCCTCTCTGAACAGACCATGTTGCTGGACGCAATGGCGGCGCAGGAAGCTACGCCGTCACTGTCCCAAGCACAGCGACTCAAGAAGTTCAGCCAACAGGGAAAACTGTCCGAAGACGTGATGATGGCAATCATGTCCGAGGAAAAGAAAGAGGTTGACCGCATTACCCTCATCACAACCACGCTGTCCAAGTATTTTCCCAAGTCCTATACGCCCAAGAAGATGGAAGAAACCATTATCAAATTGTTGGAACAGTGGCAGCGAAAACGGCAGCGGGAACAGGAGCTGTAGGCATAAGAAATATCGTTTGCATGTCTTTCATTTTTCATGTATGATAAACAAGAAAGTGTGCAAGATAATGTGCAAGATAACCATCTGGAGGATGCTACATGGAGCACTATTCACCCCCATATACGATTACCGACGAAATACTTGCATTGGTTGCCAGTATATCGGAAAAACTCGGCAGAATCAGTACAGTTCACGCATTGGAGACCAAACCACATCTGCGCCGGAATAACCGAATCAAGTCCATTCATTCTTCGCTGCGCATTGAGGCGAATTCTCTTTCCTTGGGTCAGGTAAGAGATGTTCTGAATGGTCGCCTTGTTCTCGGGGAACAAAGGGAAATTCAGGAAGTCAAAAATGCTTATGCGGCATATGAAAAGCTTCCGGAAATCGATCCTTTTGATTTGGAAGAATTAAAAAAGCTGCATGGCATCATGACGCAATTTCTTGAGGAAGAGTCCGGCATGTTCCGCACAGGCGAAGAGGGCGTATTTCGTGGAGACCGATGCATTTTTGTAGCACCACCGGCAATGCGTGTTCCCGACCTGATGGAAGATCTGCTCTCATGGATGACACGGAGCAGAAAAACGCTGCATCCCTTGATCCTTTCGGCAGTGTTCCATTATGAATTTGTCTTTATCCATCCCTTTGCGGATGGAAACGGCAGAATGGCTCGGCTTTGGCATACGGCGATTCTTTCCAAGTGGAAACCGATTTTTGCCTATATCCCGTTGGAAAGCCAGATTGAGCGGTTTCAGGATGACTACTATGAAGCCATCGCTGCCTGTCATAAAGAAGGCACATCCAATACCTTTGTGGAATTTATGCTCCATCAGATCAATCAGGTTCTGGATGAGCTGACCGTGCAGATTGCAGAGGACGACAGGCAGCAGTCCGTTTGCGTCCAAAAACTTCTCTCGGTTATGGATTATGATATTCCTTATACTGCAGCGGAATTGATGGAGCGACTGCAGCTCAAATCCAGAAATGCATTGCGGAACAACTATTTATCTCCGGCTATGGATTTGAACTTGGTGGAAATGACCATTCCTGACAAACCCAACAGTCGTAATCAGCGGTACATTAGAAAATAACAAATATGGCAGACCACCTTAGGCGTTCCGTTCGGAGCGCCTTTTTGTATGCCTGGAAATGGAGGAAATCGAAATGGCAGTCTTTCGCGTTGAAAAGACACGGGATTATACCGTCATGGCAAATCATCATCTCAGAAATACGGAGCTTTCCCTGAAAGCAAAGGGTCTGCTTTCTCTCATGCTTTCCTTGCCTGAAGAATGGGACTACACCACAAAAGGTCTTGCCCGCATCTGTAAAGACGGCGTTGACAGCATTTGTGCCGGAGTGCGTGAACTGGAGGATCATGGATATGTGGTGCGCGAACGCATCCGCAATCCCAACGGACAGTTGGGAGCCATAGAGTACACGATACTGGAGCAGCCCCGCACCTCAGAACCTAAACGGGAAAATCCAGTTCAGGCAAACCCTGCCTTGGATTATCCTGTCTTGGGAAAACCTGAACAGGAAAACCCCGCACAATTAAATACTTATAGAACAAATAAAGATGAATCAAATACGCTCTCAGCAAATCCTTATCCAATCAATTCCTATCCTATCAATCCCATAGCGGATCAGATGGGAACGGATGGAATGGATGTTTACAGAGAGATCGTCAAAGGGAACATCGAATATGACATCATGAAAGATAACTTTCCATATGACCATGAGCGGTTGGATGAAATCGTGGAGCTCATGGCAGAAACCCTTGCCTCCAGGAAATCTACATTCTGTATTGCCGGTGACACCTACCCTGCTTCCACGGTAAAGTTCAAGCTGCTCAGGATCAACAGTCTACACATCCAGTATGTGTTTGAGTGTTTGGACAAGAACACTACGGAAGTGCGAAACATCAAGAAGTATCTTCTCGCCTCCTTGTTCAATGCTCCTAGCACCATGGGCAGCTATTATAAGGCGCAGGTTAATCACGACATGTACGGAGACTAATATTTACTACATCTGCGAAAGGAGGAAACCATCTTGCAGGAAGAAGTTGAAAACAGAGCTGTGACCCTTGCCATCAGCGCCACAAAGCTTAGCGCCCGCGTCTTGAGAAGCGCAATCGCAAAGCTACTGGCGGAATGGCAAAAGAGCCGTGACGCACCCGCCGAAATCCCCCACGGCAAGCAGACCGTAAAAGAGCTTGTGGGGCAAAATCAGGGCGTCTCCAACATCGAAGTGACAGACGGCAATATAAAATCCTTTGAGCGTGTCGCAAGAAAGTACGGTGTGGACTACGCCGTAAAGAAGGACAGCAGTGTGTCCCCGCCCAAGTGGCTGGTGTTCTTCAAAGCACGGGATGCAGACGCTCTCACAGCGGCATTCACTGAGTTCGCTACAAAAACTGTAAAGCGGGAGCAGCGCCCATCGGTATTGCAGACCCCTGTCAAGTTTAAGGAGATGTTGAAGGATACTGTCATCGCCAAGACCCGCAAAAAGGAGCTGGAGCGATGAACCTGAAAAAGCACCTCATCCCCAATATTCCGTATGTGTTGATCGGGCTGTTTGCCACAAACCTGGGCGAAGGATGGCGGCTTGCAGCGGGAAGCAATGCTTCCGAAAAGCTGCTGCACATCGTAGATGGTTTAGCTTTGGCCTTTGCTAATCCGTTGCCCAGCTTTCACCTTTTGGATATCTGTATCGGAGCCGGTGTGGGCGGCTTTCTTCGTTTGGCGGTGTACCTCAAGGGCAAGAACGCCAAGAAATATCGAAAGAATATGGAGTACGGCAGTGCCCGCTGGGGAACCTCTGAGGATATCAAGCCTTACATCGATCCCGCCTTTGAAAACAACATTATCCTGACCCAGACGGAACGGCTGACCATGAACAATCGCCCCAAAGACCCCAAGACCGCACGGAACAAAAACGTGCTCATCATCGGTGGTTCCGGCAGCGGCAAGACGAGATTTTGGTTGAAGCCCAACCTCATGCAGTTTGCATCCGAAACCTATCCCGTCAGTTTTGTTGTTACTGACCCCAAGGGTAGTATCGTGGTGGAGTGCGGCAAATTGCTTCTGCGGAAAGGGTATGAAATCCGCATCCTCAATACCATCAACTTCAAAAAGTCCATGCACTACAATCCCTTCGCCTATCTCCACTCTGAGAAGGACATTCTGAAGCTGGTAACGACCCTCATTGCCAACACCAAGGGTGGCAACGAAAAGAACAGCGGGGACTTTTGGACACAGGCGGAAGCGCTGCTGTATTCGGCACTGATCGCATACATCCACTACGAAGCGCCCATAGAAGAACAGAACTTCTCAACGCTGCTTGCTCTGGTCAATGCCATGGAAACCCGTGAGGATGACGAGGACTTTCAAAACCCCGTTGACTTAATGTTTAAAGCGCTGGAAAAGGAAAGGCCAGATTGCTTTGCCGTCCGACAGTACAAGAAATACAAATTGGCGGCAGGAAAGACGGCAAAATCCATTCTCATCTCCTGCGGCGCAAGGCTGGCTCCTTTCGACATTCAGGAGTTGCGTGATCTCATGGCCTACGATGAACTGGCGCTGGACACCATTGGCGACAGGAAAACCGCACTATTCCTCATCATGAGCGATACGGACACTACCTTCAATTTCGTTCTTGCCATGCTGCAAAGTCAGCTGCTGAATCTGCTCTGTGACAAGGCGGATGACTTCTACGGTGGTCGCTTGCCTGTTCATGTGCGGCTGCTCTTGGACGAGTTTGCCAACATCGGACAGATACCCAACTTCGACAAGCTCATCGCTACCATCCGCAGCCGGGAGATTTCCGCGGCCATCGTGCTGCAAAGCCTTTCACAGCTCAAAGCCATCTACAAAGACGCTGCCGAAATCATCTCCGACAACTGCGACAGCACCGTGTTTTTGAGCGGTCGGGGCAAGAACGCCAAGGAGATCGCAGAAGCACTTGGCAAGGAGACAATCGACACCTACAACACCGGCGAAAGCCGTGGCCGGGAAAAATCCTACAGCCTTAACTATCAAAAGCTGGGAAAGGAGCTTATGAGCCAGGATGAGATCGCCGTCATGGACGGCGGCAAATGCATCCTACAGTTGAGAGGCGTTCGCCCCTTCTTCTCTGACAAGTACGACATCACAAAACATCCCTTTTACAAGTACCTGTCGGACTATCACCCAAAGAATGCGTTTAACATTGAGCGCTTTCTGGCCACCAAACTCAAAATCAAGCCGGATGACGTATATGAGGTCTACGAAATACCCGTCTCCGACGAGGAAGCAGCCGCCGAGTAAGGCGGTTTTTTATTACCACAAAATCAAAACGACTGGAGGAAAACAAATGGAATTCTTCAACTCCGCAATCGAAGTATTGCAAACGCTGGTCATTGCCCTTGGCGCAGGTCTCGCCGTATGGGGCGCGATCAATCTTCTCGAGGGCTACGGCAATGACAATCCCGGCGCGGAATCGCAGGGCATCAAGCAGCTCATGGCAGGCGGCGGCGTAGCGCTTATCGGCATCACCCTTGTACCGCTTCTTTCGGGCCTGTTTGGTTAATGGCACGGGTAAACTGCCATGCAAACCATCATCGACAAGATTACCGAATGGCTGAAAGGTATCCTGAGCGCCGGTATCAAGGAAAATCTGTCGGGGATGTTTGACTCGGTGAACTCTCAGATCGGGGAAATCGCCGGTGAAGTGGGAAAGACGCCTGCCGCATGGAACGGGGGCGTCTTTTCCATGATCCAGTCCCTGTCTGAGAATGTCATCGTCCCCATTGCAGGGCTGATCCTCACCTTCGTCATGTGCTATGAGCTCATTCAGATGGTGATCGACAAGAACAATCTGCACGATGTGGATACCTGGATGTTCTTTAAGTGGATCTTCAAGACCTTCTGCGCGGTGCTCATCGTCACCAACACATGGAACATCGTCATGGGCGTATTCGATGCGGCGCAAAGCGTGGTGGGCAGCGCAGCAGGCGTGGTGATCTCAGATACACACATCGACATATCTGCTGTTCTCGGGAACCTCGATACCACCCTTGCAGCAATGGAATTGGGGCCGCTGTTTGGGCTGTGGTTCCAGAGCCTGTTTGTGGGGCTGACCATGAGCGCCCTCACAGTATGCATCTTCGTGGTGATCTATGGGCGTATGATCGAGATTTACCTTGTCACATCTATTGCGCCCATCCCCATGGCTACTATGGTGAATCGGGAGTGGGGCAGCATGGGACAAAACTACCTGCGCTCATTGCTGGCGCTTGCGTTTCAGGCATTTCTCATCATCGTCTGCGTAGGCATTTATGCGGTACTCGTCAAAAACATCACCACAGGTACGGACATCATGAACGCCATTTGGACTTGTATGGGTTATACGGTATTGCTGTGCTTCACGCTCTTTAAGACTGGCAGCCTTGCAAAGTCTATCTTCAATGCGCATTAAGGAGGTAATAATTTGGCCTATGTAGACATCCCCAAAGACCTGACTTCGGTGAAAACCAAGGTCATGTTCAACTTAACCAAGCGGCAGCTGATCTGTTTCGGCGGCGGAGCGCTCATCGGCGTACCGCTGTTTTTTGTTTTCAAAAGCTGTCTGCCCATCAGTGCGGCGGCGCTCATCATGATCATTGCCATGCTGCCATTCTTCATGCTGGCTATGTACGAAAAGAACGGTCAGCCGCTGGAAAAGCTCACCCATAACTTCATACAGGTGCGGTTTGTGCGTCCCAAGCAGCGCCCTTATCGCACGGATAATCTCTACACCGCCCTTGAGCGGCAGAAACAACTGAACAAGGAGGTTCAAGCCATTGTCAAAGGAAAAGCGCAGGCTCACACGGGAAGAAAAGCGGCAGATCGCCGCAGCCATCGAACGGGCAAAGCGCACAGATAAAAAGCAGCTGTCGGCACAACAGTCCATTCCATACCAATGGATGTATCAGGATGGCATGTGCCGCATCACCGACAACTACTATTCTAAGACCACCGAATTTCAGGACATCAACTATCAGCTGGCGCAGAACGAGGACAAGGAAGCAATCTTCGAGAACTGGTGCGAGTTCTTAAACTACTTCGATTCGTCCATCCACTTCCAGTTCACCTTCTTCAATACCGCAGCAGGAGCGGACGGTTTTGAGAATAGCATCCACATCGAACCCCAGCGGGATGACTTCAACAGCATCCGCAGCGAATATGCGGAGATGCTGAAAATCCAGCTCAGCAAGGGCAACAACGGTTTGGTGAAAACCAAGTATCTCACCTTCAGCATTGAAGCGGATAACCCAAAGCTTGCCAAGCACCGTCTGGAGCGCATCGAGAATGACATCCGGCTGAACTTCAAGCGCATGGGCGTTGCCACAAGCGCCCTGAACGGGCAGGAACGGCTCAAGCTCATGCACGGTATCTTCCACATGGATGGAGATGAGAGGTTTGCTTTCGACTGGAATTGGCTGTTGCCTTCGGGACTTTCCACAAAGGATTTCATCGCACCCGGCGGCTTCGAGTTTCGGGAGGGGCGCACCTTCCGCATGGGCAAGAAGTATGGTGCAGTATCCTTCCTGCAAATCATTGCGCCCAAGCTGAAAGACCGTATCTTGGTGGAGTTCCTTGACCTTGAGAACAGCGCCGTGGTCAATATGCACGTTCAGTCCATCGACCAGACGGCAGCGATCCGCAATATCAAGCGCAAGATCACGGATTTGGACAAGATGAAAATCGAATCACAGAAACAGGCTGTCCGAAGCGGCTACGACATGGATATCTTGCCCTCCGACCTTGCTATATACGGCGCAGTGGCAAAAGACCTGCTGCAGGACTTGCAGAACCGCAACGAGCGTATGTTTCAGCTTACCTTCACCATCCTGAACACTGCGGACACCAAGCAACAGTTGGAGAACGCCGTGTTTGCCGTACAGGGTATCGCCCAACAGAACAACTGCCAAATCGTGCGGCTGGACTATCAGCAAGAAGAAGGACTCATGTCCTCATTACCCTTGGGTCTCAATCAGGTGGAAATCCACCGTGGATTGACCACCTCCAGCGTGGCGGTGTTCGTGCCCTTTACCACACAGGAGCTGTTCCAGATGGGCGGCGAAGCGCTGTACTACGGGCTGAATGCGCTGAGCAACAACATGATATTCGTTGATCGAAAGCTCTTAAAGAATCCCAACGGCCTCATCCTCGGTACACCGGGCAGCGGCAAGAGCTTTTCAGCCAAGCGCGAGATCGTCAATGTGTTCCTTGTGACGAAAGACGACATCATGATCTGTGATCCCGAATCGGAATACGCTCCGCTGGTACAAAGGCTTCTTGGACAGGTGGTGCGTATATCTCCCACATCCAATCAGCACATCAATCCCATGGATATCAACCTCAATTACAGCGAAGATGAAAACCCGCTGTCGCTGAAATCCGACTTCATCCTGTCTCTTTGTGAGCTAATTGTAGGCGGCAAGGATGGCCTGCAGCCCGTGGAAAAGACAGTCATCGACCGTGCGGTGCGAAATGTCTATCGGGGCTACCTTGCAGACCCGCGTCCGGAGAACATGCCCATCCTTGGTGACCTGTACACGGAGCTCATGTCCATGGATGAGAAGGAAGCAAAGCGCATTGCATCTGCTTTGGAGCTGTATGTTTCCGGTTCTCTCAACGTGTTCAACCACCGCACCAATGTGAACATCCATAACCGCTTGGTCTGCTACGACATCAAGGACTTGGGCAAGCAGCTGAAAAAGCTGGGTATGCTCATCGTGCAAGATCAGGTGTGGAACCGTGTGACCGCCAACCGAATTAAGGGCAAGTCTACCCGCTATTACATCGATGAGATGCACCTGCTATTGAAAGAAGAACAGACGGCAGCCTATACCGTGGAGATTTGGAAGCGCTTCAGAAAATGGGGCGGCATTCCCACGGGGCTGACCCAAAACGTCAAAGACCTGTTGAAGTCCAACGAGATAGAAAACATCTTTGAGAACTCGGACTTCCTGTACCTTCTCAATCAGGGCAGCGGCGACAGAGAAATACTTGCCCACAAGCTGGGCATTTCGCCGGATCAGCTCTCCTACATCAAGAACTCCGGTGAAGGCGAGGGCTTGCTGTTCTATGGTAATGCCATATTGCCCTTCATCGACCGCTTCCCCAAGGACATTGCACCTGAGCTGTACAGCATCATGACCACCAAGCCCAATGAGGTGAAGCATGACTATACAACAGCTGAATAGTAATCCGGTTGAATTGGTTGCAAGAATTCGGCGTACAATGTAAAATATCAATATAGATGAATGAAAGGAGGAACGGTCATGTGTACTGAAAAACAGCTTGACAACATCAAGCATGAACTTACAAGCGGAATAAAGGCTGCCTTGGGCGATAAGCTTTATCAGCTTCTGCTGTATGGTTCCTATGCCCGTGGGGATTACGATGAGGAATCAGACATGGATTTTATGGTTATTGCCGATGTACCGCATGATGAGTTGGCTAAATACCGCAAAGCGGTCAATCATGTTGCAAGCAGGACCGGTTTAAAGAACGATATGCTGCTCTCCGTGTCAATGATGGATAAAGCAACGATCTATGAAAAGAGAAATGTGCTGCCGTTCTTCAATGCCGTATTGACAGAAGGTGAGGTCATATATGCAAGCTGATGAAATGAAAGCCTTATCCATTCGCCGCATGGAACAAGCCGAGCAATGTTTGGAATCGGCAAAGCTCCTTCTTGAAGCTGATGATATAAAGGGCGCAGCCAACCGTTCCTACTATGGAATTTTTCATGCTATTCGTGCAGTACTTGCTCTGGAGGGGAAAGACTTTGCCAAGCACTCCGGCGTTATCAGCTTCTTCCGGCAAAATTATATTAAGACTGGCATTTTGGACGTATCTCTTTCAGATATAATCACCGATGCTTTTCAGGTGCGTACAGAATGTGACTATAACGACTATTATATCATCTCCAAAGCTGAGGTTGAGGAGCAGGTACAAAACGCTGAACGCTTTATCAAAACTATTTCGGATTATTTAGCACATTAAAAAATACGATCTAAGGGCTTGAACCGCTTGTAGCAATACAGGCGGTTTTTTTATGCCCGGAAAGGAGCTGAACTACTTGAAAAAGAACTCCCGCCTGCAGTTTACAGAAGAAGAACGGGCATCCCCCGAACTAAAAAAGCCCATTCAAAAAGCGGAGAAAGCGGCTGACCGTGTAGAGCAGGTAAAGAAGAAAGCGCGTTTGAAATTTGAAGGCGAAGCACCCAAGCCACCATCTAAGCTTGCCCATGAGGTACAGAAAGCACCGGGCAGGCTGGTTTCTCAGGAAGTGCATCGGAACATTCGGGAATCCGAGGATGAGAATGCTGGCGTACAGGCAGCTCATGCTGCGGAGCGAACAGCGGAGACTACCATCCACATGGGTGAATCCGCTTACCATGCCCATAAGCTCAAACCGCAAAAGGAGCTTTACAAGGCAGAACAAAAGCTGGATCAGGCCAATGTGGATGCCCTGTATAAGCAGAGTATCCGTAACGACCCGCAAAGCGGTTCCAATCCCATGTCCCGCTACCGGCAGAAACAGGCTATCAAGAAGCAGTACGCCGCAGCAAAGAGCGGCAAACGGACGGAGCAGACCGTAAAGGGCGCAAAGAAAGCTGCACAGGAAACGGAAAAGGCTACTGAGAAAGTAATTCGCTTCGTTGGGCGGCACAAGGTGGGTTTTCTTGTTTTCGGGCTGTTGGGGGTGTTGGTGTTCCTGCTCATGAACACCTTTTCTTCCTGTTCTCAGATGGCGATGGGTACGGTGCAAAGCGTGGTGGGAACGTCATATCTCTCCGAGGACGATGATGTTCTTGCTGTAGAAAGAGCGTATGTCCGCATGGAGGATGAACTGGATCGGCGCATCGACAGCATCGAAAGCGAGTATCCCGGCTACGATGAATATCGCTATTCCGTGGATGAGATCGGGCACAACCCATATGCGCTCATTTCCTATCTCACGGCAAAGTATGTGTCCTTCACGCCTGCTGAAATGCAGGCTGAACTGGAAGCGTTGTTTCAGGAGCAGTATCGGTTGAACATCACGGAAAGCATCGAGATTCGCTACAGAACTGAAGAACAGACAGTCACCACCATCGACCCCGAAACAGGCGAAGAAAGCACCACCACCGAAACCGTGGAAGTGCCCTATGAGTACAAAATTCTGTCCGTGGAGCTGCTGAACCATGGTATCCCCATATCTGACTTGGATGCAGAGCAATCTGAAATGTACGCTGTGCTCATGGAGACCCGAGGCAACAAGCCGGAGTTATTCGACGCGGAGGACAACCCATTTGTGGGATTACTGGACATCACGCCGCCTACGCCATATGAGATACCCCCGGCAGCCCTTGCCGATCCGCAGTTTGCAGCCCTCATTCGGGAAGCGGAAAAGTATCTGGGCTATCCTTATGTATGGGGTGGCAGCAAGCCCAGCACATCCTTCGATTGCAGCGGCTTTACCTGTTGGGTACTGAATCAGAGTGGCGTGGCAAGCGTTGGGCGCACCAATGCGAGAGGCTTGTACAAGCGTTCCACCGTGGTATCTCGCGCGGAAGCCAAACCCGGTGACCTCATCTTCTTTACCGGTGCAAGAGCGGCACAAATCGGACATCCCGTCACCCATGTGGGCATCTATGTGGGCAATGGCATGATGATCCACTGTGCAGGCAACGGCGTGGAGTACCACACCATCGACAGCAAGTATTACAAAAAGAATTTCTATGCCTTTGGCAGATTAGGAGGTTAAGTACATGAACCCCAAGATTGAGAAGATCAATCAGGAGATCCAAAAACACCAAGATCGGATACAGCGCAGTCAAGAGCGCATCCGAGAACTGGAGCAGCAGCGCACAGAGCTTGAAAACACCGAAATCATCGGCCTTGTGCGCTCCATCCGTGCAACGCCGGAAGAACTTGCAGAGCTGCTGCGCTCCATGAATAACAAAGGAGTGAACAGCTATGATTAAACGGAAACGCATAGCCCTGTTGTTCATAACCGTCATGCTTTTGAGTATGACGGTTTTTTCATCCGTAGCACTGGCAGATGGCAGTGAGAGAACCGAGCCTGCGGAAACGCCCCAGCCTACCGTTGCGCCCACGCCTGTGCCGACACCTGCAACTCAGGGCAGCGCCTTTACCAACGAGGGCAATATGGCGCTTGTGGACAATCTCTTTTCCAAGAACACCAACAAGCAGTTCATTACTGTGGAGAGCAAGAACGGGCAGCTCTTTTATATCGTCATCGACTATGATGCAGTGCAGAACGAGGAAACCGATAGCTACGCAGTACATTTTCTGAACATGGTGGATGAAGCCGATCTCATGGCGCTGTTGGAGGAACTGGATATTGATGTTCCCGACAAAACGCCTGAGCCTACACCCACACCCAAGCCTACCGTGGAGGTAATCACCGAACCGGAGGAACCTGACGGCATGAACGGCGGCATTCTGCTGATCGTTTTTGCTCTGCTTGTGGGCGGTGTTATCTTTTATTACTTCAAGGTTATCAAGAAAAAGCCCAAGCAGAAGGTGCCTTCCTATACGGACGAATACGACATGGATGACGATGACATCTGGGAGAAGGAAGTATGACCTGGTTCACCGACAGTTCCTTTGAGCGGATGATGGTGCAGCGACCCAAAATGCAGCGGCGGGAGCAAACTGTTCCCGCTGTTTTGCTTACGGAGCAGGATCACATCAAGCGCAAGAGACAGCAAAAAGAAAAGGAGGATGAAACGTGCAGCTCATCATCGCAGAAAAACCAAGCGTTGCCCAATCCATCGCCGCAGCCTTGGAAGTGAAAGAACGAAAACAAGGCTACCTGCAGGGCAAGGGCTATCTTGTCAGCTGGTGTGTAGGGCATCTTGTGGAACTTGCCGAGCCGGAAGCCTATGGCGATTACGGCAAGTGGCAATATGCTGACCTGCCCATATTGCCCGATAAGTGGCAGTATGCTGTCTTGCCCAACAGCAAACAGCAATTCAGCATCTTAAGGCAGCTCATGGCGCGGGATGACGTAACAGAGATCGTGTGCGCCACCGACGCGGGACGGGAAGGCGAGCTGATCTTCCGTTTGGTTTATGCTGTAGCGGGATGCACCAAGCCTGTACTGCGGCTGTGGATATCCTCCATGGAAGAAACGGCGATTCGGAAGGGCTTTGAAGCCATTCGTCCGTCCAATGAATACGATGCACTCTACCACGCTGCCCTTTGCCGCGCACAAGCAGACTGGATTGTGGGAATCAATGCAACAAGGCTGTTTTCATGCTTGTATCGGCAGACCTTGCAGATCGGTCGGGTCATGACACCCACGCTGGCGCTCATCGTCCAGCGAGAGGCCGAGATTGCCGCCTTTCGTCCCGTTCCCTTTTACAATGTGGTACTGGCAATGAACGGCTTTACAGCAACGAGCGAACGGATAGAGCAGAAGGAAGATGCGGAGCGGCTGCAAACCGCCTGCAGGGATGCGCCTGTAATCGTAAAGCGCACAGAGCGCAAGGAAAAGAGCGAAAATCCTCCCGCCCTGTACGATCTTACTACTCTGCAAAGGGACGCTAACCGCTTGCTAGGCTATACTGCACAGCAGACGCTAGACTATGCGCAAAGCTTGTACGAAAAGAAGCTATGTACCTATCCCCGCACCGACAGCCGCTACCTGACCGGCGATATGGCGGATGGTCTGCCTGTTCTTGTGAACGCCATTGCCAAGGCAATGCCCTTTGCGAAAAAACTGCCCATTACCGCTGAGATACAGCAGGTCATTAACGACGGAAAGGTTACTGACCACCATGCCATTATCCCTACTATGACCGTTCGGGAAGCCGATCTTCTCACTCTGCCTACCGGAGAGCGTTCCATCCTGTATCTCGTTGCAGCGCGATTGCTCTGCGCTGTTGGGCAGAAGCATGACTACGCAGAAACCATCATCACCTTGGAATGTGCGGGAGTGGAGTTTACCGCAAAAGGCTGCACCGAGCTGCATTCCGGTTGGCGGGCACTGGATGCTGCCTGCAAAGCCATGCTGAAGGATAAGGTCGAAAAAGAAGTTACAGAAAAGCCGCTGCCCATTGTGGCGGAAGGCGAAGTGCTGGAGCTTATCTCTGCATCTGTCAAAGAGGGCAAGACCACACCTCCTAAGCACTTCACTGAGGATACGCTGCTCTCTGTCATGGAATCGGCGGGCAACGATGATGCGCCCGAAGATGCGGAACGCAAGGGCTTAGGTACACCTGCCACCCGAGCGGGTATCTTGGAAAAGTTGGTCAAGACGGGATATGTGGAACGGAAAAGGGTAAAGTCAACTGTGCATCTGCTGCCCACCCATAAGGCGTTATCCCTGATTACCGTGGTTCCAGAGGCAATCCAATCCCCGAAACTAACTGCTGAATGGGAGTCACGCTTAAAGGAAATCGAGCGTGGGCAGCTTGCGCCTGAGGATTTTATGGCTGAGATTACCCACATGGTGCGGGAGTTGGTGGATACCTACGAAATGGCGCAGGATGGGCAGGTGCTTTTCAACCAGCCCAAGGAAACCATTGGCGTTTGTCCCCGCTGCGGCGGTCGGGTTCTGGATACGCCCAAGGCATTCTCTTGCGAGACAAAGGATTGCGGATTTGTGCTCTGGAAGAACAGCCGCTTTTTTACTGCAAAGCGAAAACCGTTAACCAAGCAAGTAGCGGCAGCGCTCCTGAAGGAAGGCCGTGTGAAGCTCAAAGGCTGTTACTCCGAAAAGCATGGCACAACCTACGACACCACCGTGGTGCTGGAGGACGATGGCAATCAGGTGCGCTACAAAATGCTGTTCGGTTCGGAGAAAGGAGCGAACGCATGAAGCCCACCCGTGAAGAACAGGAAACCATTATCTGTTTTGATGAGGCTTGCGATACAGCAAGCGTCTTCACCTACAACCGCCGATTGCAGTTAAAGCTTGAAAGCCTTGCCGCAAAGCATCCAAAGCAGATCATCCATGCACGGGATTCCCCCGATGGGGCAAGAACCTATCTTGTGCCCAAGCGCTGCATCTCCATCCGTGCACCCTATTCGGAGGAACGGCGGGAAGCGGACAGGCAGCGGGCATTGGCAGCGCAGATTAGACCGCCTAACAGGGAGCTTCGTTCCTAAAAGAATACATAAAAACATTGCCCCGATATTCGGTTCCACCGATGTCGGGGCTTTTGTATTTCAGAACAAATCTACACAGAAAAGGAGAATCCTATGACATCAACGAAAAATCGAATTTTCAGCATACTGCTGACCATGCTTCTTCTGTTCAGCTTCTGCTCCACAGCATTTGCGCTGAACATCGTAGACGAAGACCTATACGATTATTTTGAGTATTACGAGGACGGCGCATGGCAGGATCTCAACACCGTCATGTACACGGATACTGCGGATGGCGATGTAGGCTACTGCATCGAACATGAGGCAAAGCCGCCCCGGCCCTCCGTGGATTATGTGCCCTACGACATTTCAAACCTGTTTAACAACTACACGCTGACGGGTATTCAGGCCATACTGAACCGCGGCTATCCTGCGGATAACAACGGTTTCAGCGATGAAGCTGCTTTCTACGCCACTGCCAATGCCCTGCGTTTCTGGATCAAGGAAAGCTGTGGTCAGGGTTACGACTTCATGATCCTGTCCAACGGAAGGGTTCGCGCAAAATCAGGCGGTGAAGCCGTGTGGGACTGGTGTCTGGAACTGCTCCAGTACGCCCGCAATCAGGATGTGGGCGGCAGCGCATCTGTATATGTGTCTCCTTCTTCTCCCAAGTGGACACTTTCCAATGGGCAGCTGACAACCACCCTTTCCGTATCCTCCAGCAACGGCTATTCCATCACTGCCAGTGATCCCCAAGTTACCATCTCCGGCTACACAGGCGGCAGAAGCGACAGGCTGACCGTTACTGCACCTGCCTCCCTGTCCGGAACCTCCGTTTCTCTCTATCTCACAGCTACTGCAGGCAGTGTACATACCGTCGATCTTGGTTTCTATGAGCCTGACGGCAGCACCCGCCAGAAGCTTGTTTTCGTTGAAATGGTATCCGGCACTACGGGACAGTCCAAGACCGTATCCATTACCGGCGAGTTCTACGATCTCACCGTGAATAAAACGGATGCTTCCACCGGCACAGCGCTGGATGGCGCAAAGTTTAAGCTGACATCCAGCGGCACTACCATTGGTCTTACTCAGACCGCAGCGGGCAAGTATTCCGCAGGCGGAACTCTTACCGAATTCACCACCAATGGCGGCACGGCGATCCTTACCGGCCTTCCCGCAGGCAGCTATCAGCTGACGGAGGTCTCCGCATCCAGCGGCTACATGGTATTCGACGCCAAATCTATTACCCTCAATAAAAACACCTCTGTAACCGTAGCAAATACCCCCGCAGCTCTTACCGTCCTTAAGAAGGATGCTGTCAGCGGCGATGCGCTCCCCGGCGCAACATTCACTCTGTTGGACAGCGCAGGCAACCCCGTTGCGATTACTTCCGCAGGGGATGGGAGCTATACCGTAAGCAACAACGGTTCTACCACCTTTACCACCGGCAGCGATGGCAAAGCTATTATTCGTCAGCTCCCCAAGGCAAGCTATACCCTTAGGGAAGCTACCATGGACGGGTATAACACCCTTGCGGATGTTGCTGTGAGCTTTACTGGTGCTAATGTGGTGACTATAGAGAACCAGCCCACCGTACTGGAGTTCACCAAGACAGACTCTGTAACATGCGAAGCGCTGGATGGCGGCACCTTCCGCATCTCTGACAGCAATGGTACTGCAATGCTACTTGCCAAACTGGAAGATGGCGTATACCGCAAGTCCCCCGATGGAACAGATACTTTTACTACCAACAAAGGTAAGGCTACTATCTATGGGCTGTCTGCTGCACAGTACACCGTCAGCGAGGTTTCTGCACCCAACGGCTACACCAAGGATGCAGATAAGACTGTCACCGTAACAAGCAGTGGAAAAGCTACCGTCACCATGGCGGACAGCCCTATGGCGCTGCGTTTCAATAAGACCGATGCCCTGAGCGGTAATGCCATTGACGGCGGCAAGTTTAGCCTGTACAGCGGCGATGCACTCATCAAGCTCCGCAAGGTTGAAGATGGCGTGTATACGCCCGACAGCAGCGGCAGTACCACCTTCACCACCTACAACGATACAGCCCTGATCGCACCCCTTGCCATAGGCAGCTACACCATCTCTGAAGAACAGGCTCCTGCTGGTTATGCAACGACTGCGGATGTGACTGCCACCGTTACCGAAAGCAGCACTTCCACAAGTCCTGCTGTGGCAGCCATGCAGGATAAGCCCCTTGCGCTCACCGTAAACAAGGTATCTTCCATTACGAAGCAGCCGATCAGCGGCGCAGTATTCCGCCTGTACGATAGCCGCGGCAACGCCATCAAGGTGTCTGCCATGGCAGGATATGACGGATGGTTTGCTGTGGATTCAGATGGTGATGCTGACTTTGCCATTCCCGCATCCGGCGTGGCTTCTATCCTGTATCTCCCTCAGGGCAGCTATGAACTGAAAGAGGTCTCTGCGCCCAATGGATACGCAGTAGGCCGTGGTACAACTTCTGCGGTTGTAGGCAGCTACAATACCTATACCGCACCCGCATCCGTCACCGTGGAGAATGAACCTCTTGCCATGCTGCTGGATAAGGTAGATGCCTCTGATAAATCTCCCCTTGAGAATGTGGCATTCAAAATTAAAGATGCGGATGGTAATTACCTTCGCTTTACCGTGCAGGAGGACGGTAGTTACTATGTGACTGCCGATGGAGAGAACACCTTCAAGACCGATGCAGAAGGACTTGCCAGCGTCCTGTTTATCCCTGTTGGCACTTACACCCTTGAAGAACAGCAGCATCCCGGCTTTGCTCCTACCGAAGTGCAGGAGTTCACTGTTACCGCCGAGAACACCGCAAGCTATCCTTCCAAGGTGGGCGTGGAGAACTGGCCCCTGTACTTTGCCTTGACCAAAGCTGATAAGCTCACGGGTAAAACCCTTGCAAATGTACCCTTCAAGCTCATCGACAACTCCGGCAATGCGCTCCGTTATACCCAGCAGGAGGATGGCAGTTATAAAGTCACCGCATCCGGTGCGGATGCCTTCCTGACGGATGCAGACGGCAAAGCGCTCATCTCCCACATTCCCGAGGGCAATTACAAGCTGACAGAACAGAACTTTGACATGTACGCCGCCCACGCGGAAGTGACCGTTACGGTAACCGATACCAACACAGAATCCACTCCCGCAAATGCAAGTCTTGAAAATTGTCCTACTGCCTTTGTTCTGACTAAGATAGATGCAGAGACCAGGGCTGCACTGGACAATGTGAAGTTCACCCTCAAAGACGCATCTGGCAACGTGGTTCCCATCGCCCTAATGGATGACTGTACCTACCGTCCTGCCTATGCGGTTGGTGAGGATACCGTTGCAATCAGCAACGCCACTCTGACCACGGACGGCAACGGAGAGATCGTGATTCACTATCTCAAACATGGTACTTACACCCTGATTGAGCAGCAGAAAGCGGGATATGCACCTTTGAAGGACATTTCTTTTGAGATCACCGCTGCCCACTCCATCGAAGCGCCTCTTGCTATGACCGTGGAGAATATTTCCGGTACACTCGTCATTTCCAAGACGGATGCTGTTACGAAGGCAGCGCTGACCGGCACCCGTTTCAAGGTGCTGGACGAAAGCGGCAATGTCATCAAACTGGTACAGGAGAACGGCGTGTATCGTCCCGCCAAGTCCACCGAGACCGGTATGGATGAACTGACCGTGGGCGCTGACGGTACTGCCACTGTAAAGTACATCACCGGCAAAGTGACCATCCGTGAAAGCGGCGCACCCGCAGGCTATGCTTACGCAGCAGATGCTACCGCAACCGTGGGTATGACCGCCATTTCCCATGAGAATGGCGATGCCGCCCTTGCCATGGAGTCCGTGGAGATTTCCGACCAGCCCCTTGCGCTGAGAATCAGCAAGATCCACGCAAAGACGCTGAAACCCCTGAAGGGTGCTGCCTTTGAAATCCGCAGCAGCGATGGCACTACGCCCATGACCTTTGAACTGAAGGACGGTGTCTATTGGTGCAGCAAGGCGGGCAGCATTACCACCATTACCATGGATGAAAACGCACAGGCGCTTGTTTGCGGCCTACCTGCCGCTAAGTACAAGCTGGTGGAAACCGTTGTTCCCAACGGATTCTTTCCTGCGCCTGCACAGGACTTTACCGTGCAGCTCACGGATACCTACGAAAAGCCCCTTGAGATCACCGTCACCAACACCCCCGAAGTCAAGCTGGGGCTTGACTCTGACAAGTGGGACGATGTGCTGCTGATGGGCGGCGGCATTCTGCTGCTTGCAGGCGCTGCAACATTCATTTTCATCAGAAAGCGCAGAACTACCCGATAAGGACTGAATGAGAAGCGGGAGGCATTTGCCTCCCGCTTCGCTTTATGAGGTATGTATGAAAAAGACGATTTTCGTGCTGTTGATCCTGCTTTGCATTGGGCTGGGTGCTTACTTGGGCTTTCACTATTCAATCTTCACGATCCCGCAGCGTACATCCCAAGTGCTGATCGGTGAAACCGTTACGCCCTTACCCGCAGGGCAGATGCCAAAACCAATCACTACACAATCTCAGCCAACAACAGAACCGCCTTTACAGGAAATCTATCCTGTCACAATACCCGATATCCTGCCAGTGGAAGAATTCACAGAGCCATCCAAGCCCTACAACGCCAACGGTATATTGGGCCAGCTCATCTATGATGGTAAAAGTGTTATTGTACGGGATGACATCGATGCAGACACGTTAGAGAAAAGTCCCGGCTGGGTGTCGGACAGCGCTCTTCCCGGCAACTCCGGTATGAGTATTATCTATGGGCACAGGAACCGCAAGCATTTGAAGCTTATTGAGCCTATCGAGGTGGGCGATACTATCTCTTTTCGCTTTGTGTCTGATAACCGCTTGGTGTCCTATGAGGTGACGGATGTACAGATCTTCGAAAAAACCTCTGACTGGACGCTGCCTGTAACGGATGAGGATGTGTTGGTGCTTGTGACCTGCTATCCCTTTGAATATACAGGCAATGCACCGGGTAAGTTTCAGGTGCTTGCAAGGCTTATTCGATAAAACATCGTGAACAGAGGGAAACGAAACATGATTTCCAGTTTACTTCACTCCGGAATATGATATAATAAGATTATCAAAAAAAGGAGGCGCATTGTATGAAAAATGCAGCAATGACCCGCGAAAAAAAAGTCAGCAATGCGTTTGGAATTGTTACGGTTGAAGGCAAGCGCCCATCCAAAACTGCTATGGAAGTTTCCCGACGCTATGCAAGCGGAGAGATCAGTGCTGTTCAAGCAAAACAGCTATACTTAAAAGCCAACAAGTTAGTGCCATAACCGGCACTTTCTTCATTTAGAAGGAGAATACTATGCCTGATCCTTATCTGTACCCCAACACCAATGTTCTTATCAACAAATTTGATATTCAGGATGCCAAACGTCTTTCAGAAGTAGAAAACGATTTGGTATACATTAAACTCTTTGAAGTAGACGACTTCATGCAGGATTTATCCTTTGATACGGCTGGCTTAAAAGCATTGCACCATTATCTGTTTGAAGATATCTATGATTGGGCAGGTAATTTCCGCACCATCAACATCTTCAAGATTGAACGAGTTATTCCGGGGAAATCCGTAGAATATGGCGATCATACCCAGCTTCAGCGATTACTTGATGCTGCATTTTTCGACTTGGATGAAACCCGGTGGGATGAGCTGTCAAAAGAAGCTCGAGCGAAAGTCTTTTCAAGGATGTTTGCACGCATTTGGCAGATTCATCCTTTCCGTGAAGGTAACACCCGTACTGTCACCACGTTTATGCTGGGATATGCCAATCGGCATGGGATAACAATTGATGGCTCGTTGCTCTCTAAGTACAATGCCTACGTCAGAGAATCGCTTGTCATGGCGTCGATAGGAGAGTATTCAGAATACGAGCATCTTGAAAAGATCATTTTGGATGCCATGGGTGATGCGGACGGATCTGAAACAGATGCAACCGAAGAAGCAACCGAACAGTACGCTAAAATCAACGAATACGAGGTCAAAGACTACTATTACCGTCAGTTTGAAACAGACAAATAAACCTTAAAATCCATACTGTTCTTAGAAAGGCACATGTGCAATCATGTGTCTTTTTCTTTACCCAAAAATCAGAAAGGAGCTATGCCATGGAACAAAAAAGCAGCAAAGACCGCTTGCGGGAGATCACCGACAGCATCGAACAGGGTATCAAAGACCTGTTTGAAAGTGAGAAATACAGGCAGTACCTTCGCACCATGTCACGCTTTCACCGTTACTCCGTCAACAACACGTTGCTGATTGCAATGCAGCGCCCGGATGCTACCCGCGTCGCAGGATATAACAAATGGCGGGATCAGTTTGGACGGCATGTGCGCAAGGGCGAAAAAGGTATCCAAATCATCGCGCCCACGCCATATAAAAAGAAAATCGAAGAAATAAAGCTCGACCCCGATACCAAAGCGCCTCTGCTGGATAAGGACGGGAACGCCATCATGGAGGAAAAGGAGATTAAAATCCCCATGTTCCGAGTGGTATCCGTCTTTGACGTTTCCCAGACCGAGGGCAGACCGCTGCCGCAGCTTGCAAACACCCTCACGGGCAAGGTTGAGCAATACGATGTGTTCATGGAAGCGCTTCGCCGTTCATCGCCACTTCCCGTAGAAGAAGCCGCCATGCAGAACAGCACGGACGGTTTCCTGAGCCTGAAAGACCAAAAGATCTGTATCCGCAAAGGCATGAGCGAAGTGCAGACCGTGTGCGCTGCTATACATGAGATCGCCCATGCAAAGCTGCATAATACCGCTTTGCCCGTTCCTGAAAACGCACCGCTGTATCAGGAGGTAGAGATTTTCGACATCCCCGCCTTGTTCTCCAATGGACGGATTTTATCCGAGAATGTTCCGGAAGGGCTGTTCCGATATGACCTTCGCGGTTCAGATTACGACCCCCGCTATCCCGTTACGGTGGAAGAACGAGTGGTCGTGAACCACGCAGGTACAATACTTACCGCTAAGCCCTTAAAACTTCCCGAAAGCGGCAGGCTTGCTCTCACGGACGAAGAAGGGCTGAACTTTACGGGCGGAGAGATCACAGCGTATCAATTCCGTGAAGAACAGAAAAAAGACCGCCACACCGAAGAAGTGGAAGCGGAAAGCATCTCATACACGGTTTGCCAGTATTACGGCATCGAAACCGCCGACAACAGCTTTGGGTATATCGCGGGCTGGTCACAGGGTAAGGACTTGCAGGAACTTCGGGCAAGCCTTGAAACCATCAACCATACCGCATCGGAACTCATTACGGATATCGACCGCAACTTTGCGGAGATATGCAAAGAGCGCGGTATCACGCTTGCAGCTGCAGAACAGCCCAAGGAAGCCATGTATCAGCTTGACGACAGTATGCTGCTACATCTTCAGCCTACGGACAGCGGATATGACTACACCATTTACGACAGCGCAGACAAGCACATTCTGGACGGCGGCAGGCTTTCGGATGCGGCATTGGATATCGCCGCTGCACAGCGTGAAGTATTTGTCCTGCATGAGCTGGAACCGGATGTAATTGAAGAACTCTCCCAAACGGAAATGCAGCGGGTACTGGAAAACACGGACGGAAAGATACTTGGCGCATACGCCATATATCAGCTTAAGGACAGCGAGGAAAACCGTCCCTACCAGTTTTCCTCCATTTCCGAATTGATGCGCAGCGGACTTTCCGTGGAGCGGGAACGGTACGAAATGAAATACTCGGATGTGTTTGCAGGTAAGGGCGATACCTACGACCACCTGAACGCACTGTATCACAAATTCAATGTGGATCAGCCCAAGGATTTTACCGGGCACAGCCTCTCCGTCAGCGACATCATTGTGCTGCGCCGACCCGAAGGCGTAACCTACCACTATGTAGATTCATGGGGCTTTCGGGAACTGTCCCCGAACTTTACGCCATTAGAAAATCCCCTGAAAAATGCAGAGATGTCCCTTGAAGATGACTATGGCATGATCGATGGCATCATCAACAACGGAAAAAGGTCTACAGTCGCCGAACTGGAAGCGCAGGCAAGCTCCGGTCAGCCCATATCCCTTATGGACTTGGCGGATGCCGTTCACCGAGAGCAAATGGGCAAGCGCCTATCCGTCATGCAGCAGCTCAAGACCGCAAACAGGCAGGAGCCCAAGAAAACAGCGTCCAAAGACACAGAAATGGAGAGATGAAATGAACGCTCAATTCACCCACGACGAAATCAACCTGATGTGCATCTACAATCCCGGCAGCAGAAAAGCCCTGATACAGGAGCTTACCCACATGAAAACCTTCCTTGAGCGAGATGAAGCAGACCTTCTTGCGCTTACGGAAAGCACCATCAATAAGCTGAACCGAATCACGGATGCGGAATTTGAACAGATTGAACTGATCCCCGACTACGACAAGGAGGAATAACAGTGCCAACGGTACAGAGCATATTGCAGCTGATAGACAGCACCACAGAACAGATCACCCGCAGCAAGCAGAACTGGACGGCATTCCTTCGCACCGCCGCTCAACTGTACAAATACCCATACGCCGAGCAGGTTATGATCTACGCCCAGCGACCGGATGCAAAAGCCTGTGCCGAATATGACCTGTGGAACAGGCGTATGGGGAGATATGTACGACGGGGCTCCAAGGGCATCGCCCTCATTGACAGTTCAGGCGACAGACCACGGCTCAAATATGTATTCGACATTTCCGATACGGGCGGCAGGGAGCACTCCCTCCGCCCTTTGCTTTGGGAATTGCGGCTGGAACATGAGGATGTAGTATCGGATGCACTGCATAACCGCTTCGGTATTTCCGCAAGGGAAGGCTTCATTGAACAGATCCGCAGCATAGCGGCACTGTTTGCGGATGATTACTGGCAGGACAATCGTGGTGACCTGCTCTATAACATTGACGGCAGTTATGCCTCAGAATATGATGAATTTAATCAGGAGGCCGCCTTTACGCAGACTGTGGCGCTGGGTATCACCTACGTCACCCTCACAAGGTGCGGCTTTGATCCTGAGGACTTTATCGACAATGTTGAATACCTGAATGTGTTCGACTTCAACACGCCCAATGCGGTCAATGCCCTTGGCATGGCGATAAGCAGCGGTGCAGAGCAACTGCTCAGACAAATCGAAGTTACGGTAAAGCAGTACGACAGGCAGCAGGAAACGGAAAGGAGCAAAGAACATGAACGAGATCACCTACAAGCAGAACGGGGACTATCTGATTCCCGAACTGAGCCTGCCGGAACAGACGGAGAGCATCGGCAAGTACGGGAGGATGCGGAAGAACCACCTGAAGGAGCACAGACCGGTACTGTTCAACAGCCTGCTGCTGAGCGGGAAGCTGTACCCCCACCTGCTGGAGATCGAGCAGACAGCGCAGAACCGCCTCACGCGGCTGATGCAACAGCTCACAGCAGCCCAGGGCGTGAACGAGAACCTGAAAGCGAAAGACCCCATGCAATGGACGGGGCGCATGAACAACTGCAAGGCACAGGCCGAGGAAATGATCCTGACAGAGCTGATTTACAGCTAAACAAACCAATCCAGCTGAGCCTGTTCCCAACCGAGGAAGAACAAAGAACCTATATCGAAACAGCAGCGGAGAGCGTATCCTTTATGCCCTTCGCTTTTTCTTTTGCACAGGAGGAAATCGACCATGTTCTGCGCCTGGGCAGCAATACCGACAACCACCGTATACGCATCGCCGCCGAGTTCTCCAAGGGAAAAACCGTAGAAGAAAACGCAGCCTTTCTCAAGGAACTCTATCATGGCGGCAATGGATTCAAGGTGAATGGCAAGAACATCAGCGCATGGTATGCAGATGAAGGTATCCGCCTTGCATCAGGCAATATGGCGCAGTATATCCTGTCCGCTCAAGTGCTCACATGGGAGGATGCTGCAAAGCGCATCGGGGAACTCCTTGCAAGCGGCCAATTCGCCACCAATGTGGAACTGATAGAATCCCTTGGACATGAGCGGCTGCTAATCGCAGAGCCGCTGTGGAATCTGTACCACGACCTGAGCGACAGCGCACGGGAGCAGGGCTATCTTTCTTCTCTTGAACAATACCGTGGCGGAGGTTTCCCCGAAGAGCGGCAGCGCATTGCTGACGCATTGAGCGAAGTATCCACACGGCAGACCATTGTGGAGGAATACGCCGTCTTCCTTTCTGCCCAGGAACGGGATCGTAGCCTTTTGCGCTTTCACTATCACAAGCTGCAAAAGCTGTGGAACAACCTGAAAGACCTGTCCCTGCCACGGCAGGCGTTTCCCTCCAACATGGCAGAGCTGCCCCAAGTGACTCCCTTCATCACAGAAGATGAGATCGATGCGGCTTTGTGCTACGGCAGCAGCATGGCAGGCGGCAAAGGGCGCATCTACGCTTATTTTAAGGAACCCCACACCATTACAGAAAAAGCCGACTTTCTAAAACACGAATACGGCATTGGCGGGCGTTCCCACACCATCTCGGGTGCAACGCACAGCGGTGAAGATCACAGTGGCAAGGGCATCCGCTATACAAAGCAGGACTGCGTAGAAGTGCAGCTTAACTGGACAGCCGCGGCTAAGCGCATCGATGCACTGATAAAAAAAGACCGCTATTTGACCTCTGAAGAACTGTCGGCGTATCGCACCATGCAGGAAGCAAAGCTGGAAGAAGCGGAGTTGCTTTCGCAGGAAGTCCCTAACTACACCGAAGAAGAATATGACCCCATGGATGATATTGATCCCATCGCCATACGGGAGCGGCTTGCCGCAAGCGGCATCGTCAACGGCGAAGTTGTAGACCCGGATGCTTTGAACGCTTCCCCCTTCATCCGTCAGGTCATGGCGGATGTGGAACGGATCACACAGGAAGAACAGCAGACCGAGACCATCAGTGAAACCGTGGCTGTTTATTCCGGCGAAGAAAACCACCTGCCCTTTGATGTGGAAATTCGGCAGTTACGCACCGTGGAACCGGAGCAGACACTCCCCGATATGGAGGGAGTTCTGGATGAACACCCCATTTCCATTCAAATCAACGGTGGATGGCAGACCTTCCCCAATGTCAGGGCTGCGGAAGAAGCAACATATGAAGAATCCAAGTCAAGGGTCAAGCGAAGCGCCCAAAACTTCCGTATTACTGACGATGAACTTGGGCATGGCGGCGCAAAGACCAAGTTTCAGGCAAACATCAACGCCATCAAGCTACTGAGATTGCTGGAGAATGAAAATGCCCAGGCGCTTCCCGAACAGCAGGAAGTCCTATCCCGCTATGTGGGCTGGGGCGGGCTTGCGGAAGCCTTTGACCCCGAAAAGGAGAACTGGAGCAAGGAATATGCCGAACTGAAAGAACTGCTGACCCCCGAGGAATACGCTGCCGCAAGAAGCTCCACCCTGAACGCCCATTACACAAGTCCTGTTGTCATCAAGGGCATCTACGACGCCATCGAGCAGATGGGCTTTCGCACCGGCAACATCCTGGAACCTGCCATGGGCGTGGGTAACTTCTTTGGTTGTCTGCCTGAATCCATGCGGGGTAGCAGGCTCTACGGCGTGGAGCTGGACAGCATCACGGGGCGTATCGCAAAGCAGCTCTACCCCAAAGCGGACATCACCATAGCGGGCTTTGAGAGCACCGACCGCAGGGATTTTTACGATCTTGCCATCGGTAATGTGCCCTTTGGTCAGTATCAGGTCAATGACCCTGCTTATAATCGGCTGGGCTTTTCCATCCACGACTTTTTCTTTGCAAAGACATTGGATCAGGTGCGTCCGGGCGGTGTGGTGGCTTTTGTCACCTCCCGCTACACCATGGATAAGCAGTCCCCCGAAGTCCGAAAGTACATTGCACAGCGGGCAGAACTGTTGGGTGCGATCCGTCTGCCCAACAATGCGTTCAAAGCCAATGCCGGCACCGAGGTGGTATCCGACATCCTGTTTCTGCAAAAGCGGGATCGGCCCATTGAGATCGAACCCGATTGGGTACACCTCGGGCAGAACGCAGACGGCTTTGCCATCAACAGCTATTTTATCGAGCATCCCGAAATGGTGCTTGGTCAGCAAACCTCAGAAAGCACGCAATATGGGAAGCAGGACTTTACCGTTGCGCCGCTTGAGGGGGTATCCCTTGCAGAACAGATGTCGGAAGCCGTAAAGAACATCCGTGGCACCTATCAGGAAGCGGCGCTGCCGGATCTTGGTGAGGGCGAAGCTATCGATACATCCATTCCTGCCGACCCCCATGTGAAGAACTATTCCTACACCGTGGTGGACGGCGAAGTGTACTATCGGGAAAACAGCCGCATGGTAAAGCCCGAATTGAACGCTACAGCCACGGAGCGGGGCAAGGGTATGGTTGCTTTGCGGGACTGTGTGCAAAAGCTCATCGGGCAGCAGCTGGATGGCTTCATCTCGGACGATACCATCCGCAGAACCCAAGCGGATCTGAATGAGCTCTACGACAACTTCACGGCGAAATACGGGCTTATCAACAGTCGCGGCAATGCCCTTGCGTTCTCGGACGATTCCTCCTATTATCTGCTGTGCTCTTTGGAAGTGCTGGATGAAATGGGACAGCTTGCCCGCAAAGCGGATATGTTCACCAAGCGCACCATTAAGCAGAACACGGTGGTGACTTCGGTGGATACCGCATCCGAGGCGCTGGCGCTGTCCATTGCGGAAAAAGCCAAGGTGGATCTGCCCTACATGGCACAGCTCACAGGCATAACGGAAGAAAAGCTGGTGCAGGACTTACAGGGAGTTATCTTTCTCGATGTGGGCAGTATCCCGCCCGAAGAATTCTCGCCCGTATCCTTCGACCTGAACCGTTTTGGTTATGTCACAGCGGATGAATATCTCTCCGGCAATGTTCGTGAAAAACTCCGCAATACGGAGATCATTGCTAACTTCCTGCCTATGGAAGAACGGCAGCGCATCCTTCCCAACATTGAGGCGCTGCGCAGCGCACAGCCCAAGGATTTGGACGCTTCGGAGATCGAAGTGCGGCTGGGTGCCACGTGGATCGGCTCGGAGTATATTCAGGAGTTCATGGAGGAACTGCTGGAACCGCCGTTCTATCTCAGGCGGAGCATACAGGTCAATTTCTCCGAGTTTACCGCCGAATGGAACATCAGCGGCAAAAGCTCCGTGGGACACAGCGATATCAACGCCTATATGACCTACGGTACGGAACGGGCAAACGCCTACCGTATTCTGGAGGATACCCTGAACCTTCGGGATGTGCGGGTATATGACACCGTGCAGGACCCTGACGGTAGGGAGCGGCGTGTGCTCAACAGCAAGGAAACCACACTTGCGCAGCAGAAGCAGCAGGCCATCAAGGACGCCTTTCGGGACTGGATATGGAAAGACCCCGACAGGCGGCGGGACTTGGTTGACCGCTACAATGAGCGGTTCAATTCTCTGCGCCCACGGGAATACGATGGACAGCATATCGTCTTCTCCGGCATGAACCCGGAGATCTCCCTGCGGGAGCATCAGCGAAACGCTGTAGCCCACATCCTGTATGGCGGCAATACCCTGCTTGCACACGAGGTAGGTGCCGGCAAGAGTGCGACACGTTCGTAACTGAAAAGGGTACGCACAAGTCAGCTAACAATGGAATTGGGAATTTGAAAGGAGTCCCTGAAAAGACTTGGAGAACTAATATTCCGATAGGTGGAATGAAGGGGTAACGCCCTGAAACGCCTACCTTATAAACTGTGATATGCGGTAGCTCTCTGTAACAAGGGCTACGGTATAACGCTCGCTAAAGTCGGCGGAAATGCACCCAAACGGGCCATGCCGTGGAAAGTGTCCCAGCGGTGGGATATGTGCATGATACGCCGGAGGTCTATAAACTGCCTATGGTCAGAATGTCATGGATGACTGACGAAATCCCGAATGTACGGGTCTAAAAGGCGC
>ULQM01022667.1_pt1 | contig 63654 bp, 47 predicted proteins | sample 1954451 | NCBI WGS metagenome assembly ULQM01 (sample SAMEA4835655, study PRJEB28245) | human gut metagenome | biome: gut microbiome; material: fecal sample | place: Denmark | collected 2008 | reverse complement strand
CCTGCCGCCGGTCAAAAAATAAGGAGGTCAATTCTATGGCACGTTTTACTCTTCCCCGCGATTTGTATCATGGAAAGGGTGCGCTGGAAGCGCTGAAAACCTTTGAAGGCAAGCGCGCAATGATCTGCGTCGGCGGCGGCAGCATGAAGAAGTTCGGATTCCTCGATAAGGCGGCCGCCTATCTGAAAGAAGCGGGCATGGAAGTCGAGCTGTTCGAGGGCATCGAGCCGGATCCTTCCGTTGAAACGGTCATGCGCGGCGCGGACGCCATGCTGAAGTTCCAGCCTGATTGGATCATCGCCATGGGCGGCGGTTCCCCGATCGATGCGGCGAAGGCCATGTGGATCAAATACGAATACCCGGAGACCACTTTCGAGGATATGTGCAAGGTATTCGGTCTGCCCAAGCTGCGCAAAAAGGCGCATTTCTGCGCGATCTCTTCGACGTCCGGCACGGCGACCGAGGTCACGGCGTTCTCCATCATCACCGATTACGCCAAGGGGATCAAATATCCGATCGCGGACTTTGAGATCACGCCGGACGTGGCCATTGTTGACCCCGATCTTGCGGAGACCATGCCCAAGAAGCTCGTCGCACACACCGGCATGGATGCCATGACGCACTCGGTCGAGGCCTATGTCTCCACCGCAAACTGCGACTATACCGACCCGCTCGCCATTTTCGCCATCAAGATGATCCAGAAAGATCTTGTGGATTCCTACAACGGCGACATGGCCAAGCGCGACAGTATGCACAACGCGCAGTGCCTTGCCGGCATGGCGTTCTCGAACGCGCTGCTCGGCATCGTACATTCCATGGCGCATAAGACCGGCGCTGCATTCGCAGACTGCGGCGCGCACATCATTCATGGCGCGGCGAACGCCATGTACCTGCCCAAGGTCATCGCCTTCAACGCCAAGGATGCGACCGCAAAGAAGCGCTACGGCGAGATTGCGGACTACATGGGACTCGGCGGCAAGGATGACGACGAAAAGGTCGCGCTGCTCATCGCCTACCTGCGCAAGATGAACGACGATCTGAACATCCCGCACTGCATCAAGAACTACGGCGCGGACAGCTATCCGACGGAGCAGGGCTTCGTCCCCGAGGACGTGTTCCTTGCACGGCTCCATGACATCGCGGTCAACGCCATCGGCGACGCCTGCACGGGCTCCAACCCGCGGCAGCCCTCCGTTGAGGAGATGGAAAAGCTGCTCAAGTGCTGCTACTACGACACCGAGGTGGATTTCTAAATCCTGCGCCCCCCTGTTCGGTCGCCGCTGTTGTTCGGAGACTGTGTGCGAAAAACGCCCTCTGCCGTTCTTTTCCCCGGCAGGGGGCTTTTTTGCGGTGATGCAGGCGGGATGCCGGGCCTGCCCGCTATTGACGAAACACGGAATTCCATGCTAAGATGCTTAGGCTGTCGTAACAAACGAATCCGCAGGCGCCTCAACCATGGCCGAGAAGGCATGGCCGCCCGACGCGGGACCCCGTTCGGCCATTCATGGCGCGTCCCCCCGCTCCATACGGCGCTCAGGGACGGGCGAAACGCTGAAGGAATGCGGCGACGCGGGGAGGCGCGGCCTCCTCTGCAAGCGCGGCAGGAGGCGCGCCGGCTGTTCGGCATATCGGACGCTTTCCCATCAACACGCCCGCAGCGGCGATATTGCTGCGCATTCAAGCCATGCATGCGAATACGAGCCCCATTCAACTGATTGCACTTGACCTTGACGGCACGCTGCTGAATTCAAAAAAGGAGCTTACGCCCGTCTGCCGGCAGGCGCTCGAAAGCGCCGCAGACGCCGGTATTCTGATCGTCCCCGCGACGGGACGTTTCTTCGACGCGATGCCGGAGGCCGTCCGCGCGCTGCCCTTTTTGCGATACGCCATCACGATCAATGGCGCGCAGGCGCTTGATATTCAGCGGGCGCGATCGATTTATCGCGCGGAAATTCCGTGCCGGCAAGCCATTGAAATCATGTCCTATCTTGACGCGCTTCCGGTGATCTACGACTGCTACATGAACGATTGCGGCTGGATAACGCGCAGCTTTCAGCAGCAGGCGGAGACGTTCACGCCCGATCCGTACTCGATCGCGATGATCCGCAAGCTGCGCCGGCCCGTCGATGAGCTGAAACGCTTCCTTGCGGAGCACGGAGCGGATGTACAGAAGATTCAGCTCTTCACACGGGACGCGGCGCTGCGCGCAGAGCTGCTCGCACACCTTGCGGAACGCTTTGAAGCGCTCTCCGTCAGTTCCTCCGTGCCGAACAACGTGGAGATCAACAATATCCGCGCGAACAAGGGCGATGCGCTGCAAAAGCTTGCAGCGCATCTCGGTATCCCCATCGCAAATACCATGGCGTTCGGTGACGGGCTCAATGATATTTCCATGATCCGCACCGCTGGGCTTGGGGTCGCCATGGGAAATGCCGTCTCCGAGGTTCTTGCGACCGCGGACGCCGTCACAGCGAGCTGCGATGCGGACGGCGTCGCAGAGGGAATCCTTCGGTACTGCTTCGTCTGAAGTCTTTCCGCCTGCCCCCGCTGTCTTTCCCCATACAACCCGTATAAATGGTATCTGCCGCGGACATTTCAGGCTTTCCTGTTCCAAATACGCTTCCATCTGCCTACGAGGGCAAAGATCCGACAGCGCACAAGGGCTTTCTCCTCAGTCATCACGGTCTTATACAGTTCTTGATATGCCGCTTCATCGATCGGTTCGCCGCCGAACAGCGTTTTTTGCGCGGCCGTGATCGCTCTGCGGAACCGCATCGCCGCTTCGGCTCCGTCGCTTGCCTCGATCGCCGACAGATAGTCGGATGGAGCGAGCGCCGCGACGTCCGGATACCGCAGTTGGAACAGACGATACATCCGGCGATACAGGTTTGCCGCCGCCCGGTCACGCTCGTTCAGGCGGAACGAGCGCCGCCGTTCAAGCAGGCGCGTCAGGACATACGCCGATAGTGCGACGGCCAGCGCGGCAAGCAGCGCCGCCAACACCACCGCTGCCGCTCCAAGCAGCGGAAGCAGGCGCTCTCCGAGCGTCCGCTCCTCTCCCTCATCGTAGAGATCTTCCTGCATTTCAAGACCTGGATCGTTTTCCGCCGCCGACGTCTGTTCCTTTCGTATCGCCCTGCCGCGGAAGGCGATATCCTCGCGCTCCATACGTTCAAGATAAGTCGGTGCGGTCTCGAGCGGGACAAAGCCGATACCGTCCTGATAAAACTCCGCCCATGCATGCGCGCGGTATCCCGTCAGCGTGTACGGCACATCAGGCAGCATCATTTCCCGATCTTCCGGCGTGGTCAAATACCCCTCGACATAACGAGCGGGAATGCCGAAATAGCGCAGGAGCATGACGGTCGCCGCTGCATAATGCACATCGCAGCCGCTTTTCGTCTTTGTCAGAAACTCTTCGATAAAGTCGTCATTCCCGCCCCGCATTGCCGCGGTTTCGCTGTATTCCACGGTCTCATCAAAGAACTCCAGGATCCTTTCCCGGGTCTCGCCGTAATCCGCGTGCGCACCGTTCCCTGCGTCCGTCGGTCCGAGCAATTCATTCAGCAGCGCCGCCGTATCCGCAGGCACCTCAAGAAATTGATCATAGACATAGCGATTGTAATGGCTTTCGCAGACCAGATAGGACGACAGTGCCGGATCCGCGACCGTCTCCCTGCGCAAAAGCAGCCGTGCAAGAGCAGGGTATCGTTTCACCTGATTGGTTGACGCGGTAAGCGTATACGCTGCCTGACCAAACAGGCCAGGTGACGCCAACGTCTGGTCTCCGATCATCGTCTCTTCCAGAAGGCTTGCATCGGCGGCAATCAGTTCATACGGCGCATAAACATATGCTCTGCTGGCGCCGAGGCAGCGGATCCGCAATGTGATCGGCTCCTGTGCCGCAAACGCCGCAGGATCGGCGAGCCGCGCGGCCGCCTGCACCTGCGTTTCTCCGAAGAATCCCGCTTTATGCAGCCAATAAAACAGATCGCTTCCCTCGGACAGGTTTCGGTTCTCTGCCGGAAGAAACCCGTCGCCCGTATAAACGCTTCCGACAAAACCACGCAGATAGAGCGATTCCGGCTGCGACATTGTTATTTCGAGCATCGGCTCCTGCGAACGTTTCATACTCCCGACCAGCGAAAAATCGCCGTCCGGCAATCCGCTGCCGGAAGCAGAACCAAAGCGAAACGCCCGGAGGGTTCTGACGCTCTCACTTTTCCATGTCTCGATCCGTTTCGGCGCGGTTTTCGGCAGCATCGGAAGCAACGACCCGCTCAGAAGCAAAAATACCGCGATGCACACGGTCGCCGTTTTTGCGCGTCCGGCCTGCGGCTCGCCTGTTTCCGGCAGCGTGAGCGCCATCACAAAGCATATTGCGCCGGCCAGGAGCAGCACCGACGGAAGCGTCTCGGACAGCAGTGCAGCGATCACCGGCAGCGCCAGAAGCGGCACGCCCAGCAGCTGCTTTGCTCTCGTTTTAAGCAGTGCGTTTGCAAGCAGTGTCAGCAGCGTAGCGCCAAGCCCCATGACTGCCGCAACGCCGTCCGCATCCGCGCCCGCATGCCGAAGAGATACCCGCGCGGCCGCATTGCCGAATGCCATGTTCACAGCATCCAGCACAAATAGGACGCCGCCCCAAAGTCGAAACCAGATCAAACCGATTAGGACCCCGACCGCAGCGGCAGCAAGCGGCAGGATCCCGGCCCGCTTGTCGTATTCGGCGGCACACAGAAGAAACACCGTCGCCAATGCAGCGAAAGGCGCTATCGGCTCCACGCCATTCAAAAACAGAACGGAAGCGCTTTCCATGCAGCACGCGGAAAGCAGTCCTGCCGCAATGATCCGCAGCAGCGCCGAAAACCTGCTATTCTCTTGTCGCGTTTCGATCCGGATCGTTTCCATATGGCCGAACCCGTTCCCTTTCTATATACGCAGATACCGAAGCTTTTCAGGCAGGCAATCGAACACTGTCTCCGTCTCCTCCGTCTCTCCCGGAACAAACCGCATGACCTCGCAGTTCTCTCCCGCCTCCGCCGGGCGTTCGATCCGTTGCGGCGAAAACAGCAGCGCACGACCGGAAAACGCTTCCAGGGTTTCCGCGAGCAGACGTTCAAATGCGTATTCGACCTCCGCTCCCCGTGCCGTGCCGAGCAGCTGCAGCTCCATTGCGGTAAAGCTCTCCGTCTCCGTGACTTCCGCCTCGGAAAGCCGCTGTTCCATGGGTTCGAACCATGCGACCGTATGGCGGACTTTTTGTGCGGCCAAAGTCTGCGAAACGGATAGTAACGCTTCTGCCGCCGCATCGACCTTTTCCGGCTCGCCCGCACTCGTCCCGCAATTGCAGAATACAAGCAGGATTCGACGCTCCACCGGCATCGCCATTTCTTTCAGCATCGGCTGATCGTATTTCCCGCTCAGTTTCCAATGTATTCGGTTCAGCGGGTCGCCTTCCCGGTACGCACGGATCCCGAGCAGCTCGCTTGGGTCGCTGCCGACGCGATCCGCAGCATACGCATCGCTCTCGATCTGCTGCATATGCGGCGGTTCCAGTTCAATAAAGAGTTCAAACGTATCCGCAGCAAGCACCCTTCCGCAGTCCGCCCGCACGTCTATCCGTCTTCGAAACAGCCTCAGGGGATCGAACAGCTCTGCCGATTGAATCTGCAAAACCAGTTTTCCGCAATGCACTGCGCTCACGCGAAACCGAAATCTCGTAATGCCGTTCCCGCAATATGTTCCTTCCGAAAGCAGAAGCTCCCTGCTTTCGCCTGTAAACGGATTGTCCGCTTTTCCGTATAGTCTGATCTCCGGCGGCATCGGTGATCTGTGCATCTCTATCTCTGCAACAGCTTCTGTGCGCTCTCCTTTTTGCAGGGTGAACGTTTTTGCTTCCAAAGCGACCCGCACCGCAGGCTTGCCGGCGCAATGCAGCAGCGCCAGGCTTCCGCCGCAAGCCAGCACCCCTGCGAGAAGCAGCGACAGATAGATGCGTTGAAGCGTCGCGCCGTAAAGGACTGCGGCCGTCAGCAGCGCCGCAGCGATGATCAGCCGATTCTTCCACATGTCTGCTTACCGTCCCGCAGTCGGCATCCGTATCCCCTGCAGCACCTCCAGCGCAACGCTCTGCTGCGTATCGCCCGCAGCCTTTGCTTTGGGGCTCAGGATCATGCGGTGCGCGGTCACATCGACGTATACCCGCGCGACGTCCTCCGGGATCACATATGTTCGGCCGTCCAGATACGCCCGTGCCTGCGCCATTTTGAGCACGGCCAGCGCGCCTCGGGGGCTTACGCCCATTTGCACCAGCGGATGTGTGCGCGATGCTTCCGCCAGATGCGTGATATACGCAAGGATCGATTCCGCCACCTGCACGCTGACGATCGCCCCCTGCATTTGACGTACCGTTTCGCAGTCAACGATCTGCCGCACATGCTCGAGCGGATTCTCCGCAAGACGGTCGCGCAGGATGCTGACCTGACTTGCAAAGTCCGGATACCCCATCTTGAGACGGACCATAAACCGGTCGAGCTGTGCCTCCGGGAGCAGCTGCGTTCCCGCCGCGCCGACCGGATTCTGCGTTGCAATGACCAAAAACGGTTCCGGCACGGGATGCGTTACGCCGTCCACCGTGACCTGCTTCTCCTCCATGACCTCCAGCAGCGCGGACTGCGTTTTACTCGACGTTCGGTTGATCTCGTCCGCCAGCAGCAGATTACACATGACAGCGCCGGGCTTGAAGTGCAAAGCGCCGCTGTCTTTCTCATAGACGGAAAACCCGATAATGTCGGAAGGCACTACGTCAGAGGTGAACTGCACCCGGCGGTAGTCGAGCCCCATCGTTCTGCTGAACGCCAGCGCAAGGGTGGTTTTTCCTACGCCCGGCACATCCTCGAGAAGGATATGCCCACCGGAAAGCATCGCAAGCAGCGTCTGCTCCAAAACCTCTTCTTTTCCGACGATAACCTTGCGTACTTCGCCAAGGATCTGTTCGATTTGCTGATTCATCTGCTTTACCACTCCTTTTCGTATGCTTTCCCGTCCATATTGCAGCCGATATCCCTGCCGCGCGCCAAGGTGAATCGAAACCGCAGCCAGTCTCCATCCTGCAAATAGCAGTCGGACAGCGAGCGGCTCACATATTCCCCGTTGATCTCGAACATCCAGCCCGACCAGGCCGTGAAATCAAAAGCGCTCAGGCTGTTTGTATAATAGCTCGGCGTAAGCGTGATCCCGTCGTCGATGATCGCATCCTCAAGTTCGGGCGGGATCGCGTATCCGTCGGTGATCCCCATTTTGATAATATCACTGAGATAAAAGCCCTTTTCAAGCGACCCGTCGTGCCGGTACCCGATCCCCTTCTCCTCGAGCAGGCCGCAGAACGCCCAGACTGCATTCTGTCCGGCAAGGATATCGACCTCCGTCGGCGGAAGAATATACCCAAGTCCCAGCGTTGTCGCCTCAATGCTGATCTTTGCTTTCCCGATCTTTTCCCCATCGGCGGCAGCTGAGCAGTAAAGCGTGTAGCGATAGACCGTATAGCGGTCCTCATAGTCCCAGACTGTGATCTTCAGCTCGTTCGCGCCACTGTTCAGATTCAGTCGGTATCCGGTCTTTTGCTCGTCTTCCCAGAGATCCTCCTGCCAGTTTCCGTTCAGTTCTACCTGAATGTGATCGCCGTAAAGCCGTTTGCCTGCGCCGGTACATGCGCTCACTTGCAGCGTCAGGAGCGTGCTTGCAACGGTCGCCCCGTCCCTCACGTTTGTCTTAATGCGGGGCATCGTTTCGTCCGCATTCTCCGCATCGACGACAATATAGTTATGGTAGGAGATGATATAGCTCTCCGTATAGGAAATGCCATCCACATCCGTTGCTTTCAGGCGAATGAGATTGTTCCCGCGCGCAAGCGTACATCGATAGCTGTGATCCGTTCCGGTAACCGTCACGCCGTTGACGACAACGGTCAGCGCCGCGCGCTGCGTGCCGCCCGTCACTCTTGCACGGAACAGAAAATCAGGGGCGTCCACTTCATGTTCAAACAGATCCGTCTCGATGGCCAGCGTATCCGGGAGCTCGACCGTGATATGGTACAGCTCCGTTTTCTGCTTGCCGTCCCGGCTTGCCGTGAGCGCGATCTCATTTTCGCCCTCGTGCAGACGCGCCGCGTACCGATTGCTGCCGGATTCCGTCAACGTACCGTTGACCAACACGCGAAGCCCCGCCGGCTCACTGCCGAATGCGGCATACGCCGTAAAACCGATGGATCGCTGCTGTACGGTCACTCCATCCTTCAGATCGGTCGTGATGACCAGCTTCGCCGTTTCCACATAGATCGTATATGTCTTGGAAACGCGAAGCTGTCCGCCGTCTTTGCTGCTGTACAGTACGGAGATTCCGACCTTGTTTTCGCCTTCTTCCAGATACAGGCGGCCGGAAAACTGTCCTTCCGCAACGCTGTTGACGCTCACGCTCAGTCGTTCCACCGAAAGCTCCGGAAACTTATGCGTGATCGTCAGATCGATCTCCCGCGTTGCAACCGTTGCGCCGTTGATAAGATTCGTCGTGAAATACACGATGTCCGTGTTGGATACGTCCTCCCCGGTACCGCCGTGCTCCGGATCGTTCTGCGAGGGCTCCTCCCGCTCGTTCGGATCGCTTTCCGTGCTCTTCTCCGGACTCTCCGTTTTCTCCGGCTGCGGCGTTTCCTGCGGCTCTTCCGATCCCTCTGCGGATGATGTTTCTCCCGTTTCCGCGTACTCGGTGATCTGCTGTTCCAGCATATGCGACCGATTCTGCTCCATGGAAAGCAATGGATTTTCGGGCTCGGCCATTGGCGTTCTGAACACCAAAAACGCCGCTGCGGCAAGCGCCAGCGCCACCAGTATGCCGATCAGCGTATTCCGTTTTCTGCCTTTACCAAGCATCGTATCCTTGCTCCAAACCGCCGCTCCAAGCGTGCCGTCTCATCTATCTTGTTATTTGTCCGCGTCCCGCATATCATATAGGGCGTTCTTTCCTGCCAGCAGTCTTTCATATGCTGCGATCGCATTGGCCGCCTGCTCCGTGGCCATTGCATCCGCCTCCGTATCCTCCCTGTCGTGAAGATAGCCGTTTTTCGTTCGAAACGTCTCCAACTCTTCCCGCATTTGCGCCGCCTTATCGCGTTCTTCGAGCGCCGCATATGCGATCAGGGTCTGCGAAACCGTCTCGGAATAGCGCATTTCGCCCGCCGCATACACACGTTCCAAATACGCCCCGGCGGCGCAGATCGCAGGCATTGCCCCGCCGTCTTCACGGCAGGGCGCAAGCGCTGTCAGCGCCATCGCCGTAAGATCCGGATCGGAGGCGTCCCCCGGCATCATGCCGTATCCTCCATCCGGATTCTGTGCGGCAAACAGTGCCGAACAGAGCGCCGTTTTTACCGTCTCCGTGCCGGAATAGTCTCTGGCCGACAGTGCGATCAACGACCAGATGGTTCCGTTCAGGCCCTGCATCCCGTCTCTTTTCACGTCCTTCAGCTGGGAAACGAGATCAAATCCGCGAAAATCCGCTGCGTCCTCCCCGAGCGCCGCAAGCGCAAGCGTCACGCGGGCGGGATCCGTGGCCTTGACTTTGCTCAGCACGCCGTTCTTTTGCACAAGCGTCCGTTCCAGCCGATCAAGATATGCGTCGTAGTAGCTGTGCGGGACAGGCGTATCGCCCCGGGAAAGCGCGATCACCGCCCACTCCCCGCCGATACTGCCGTAGCCCGCTTCCGGCGTTGCCGCAAGCAGGAGCTCTCCCGCGCTCTTTTCTCTGCAAGCAGCAGTGAACAGCAGCAGAAGCACCAGCAACAGCAGCGGAATACGACGTCGTTTCATTCCCAGTCCTCCCCGTGATCTCAGATCCATTTTGCGTAAAGCCGGATCGACTTTCTGACTTCATCCTCGCCAAAGTACCAAGGTTCCGTCAGCGCCGCATCCTTGTACCAGCCGCAGAACACGCGGCCAGCGCGCACCGGGACCGGCAGGTCATCCTCATCGAGCGTGTCGCCGTGCCGCACGCGGATCGCGGCAATCTTTTCACCGCCGTTCGTTTCAAACCGCACGGTATGCTTTCCCCGCAGCAGAAGCAGCAACAGCAGCAACAGTGCTCCCAGGAACAGCAGCAAGCCCCAAACGGGGATACGCGTTCCGAGGATGGCTGTGCCAAGCGCCGCGGCAGCCGCACCAAACAGATCCGCGAAGAAATCACCGATCGTGACAAATATGTTTTTCGGTGCAGCAGTACCCTCTGCCCATGCGGCATACAGGGTCATATTCTCGCGAACGGTCATACTCCGGAAATCCCATTCCGAAGTCAGATCAATATCCGAATACCAGCCCGTCAGACGATAGCCCTCCCGCACCGGATCGTCCGGACGCTTGACCGTGTCTCCGATTTTGACGGTCTGCTCCGGGAGCGCGCTGCCGCCGTTCGTTTCAAACCGAACCGTGCATACGTCGGATACGATCAGCGTCAGATCTTCCGCTCCCGCAGCATAACGTTCCGTGCCGTCGCGCAGCGACACCTTGTAGTTTTCATTCTTCAGCACGGTCGCACCGGCCGCGGCGTCCACCTGGATCTGGAACGTGCCGATGATCTGATCGGCATTCCACGTCAATCCATCCGTGAACGACACAAAGTTCATATAGTAGGCCCGATCGCCGTCCCGAAGCGCAATGTCCCGCGTTTCAATACCGGTGTATACGATGGAGCCGTGCGGTACCGGGTGCAGGAATGCATCGTCATAGCGAATCTCGTCCTGCATTGCGAACATCGTATAGACATCCCCGCTGTCGCCGCGCCGCAGCGTCAGGGTCACTGTCACGATCTCGCCGGGCTGCACATGCACCTCGTGCGCGCCGTTGACCGACAGATCAAAGGTAAAACTCCGGCTGTTGTCCTCGCCAAGCGCCGTCGCGCTCACGGCGAATGCCAGCAGCAGCGCAAGCAGCGCCGCTATGATCCTTCGTCTCATTCCCATCCTCGTTTCCCTTTTCGGCCCGGCAGTTCCTTTGCTTTGGAGCTGCCGGGCTTGTTTTCTGCTACCGCACTGTTTCGTATGTGCAGATGCGCCGCTCAGTCGCGAACGTTCGATACGATATACGTTGCATCCTGCACGTCGACCGTCTTGTCGCCGTTAACGTCCGCGCGCAGGAACTTCTCTCTGGAGACAAGCGCAAAGTCGGAATACCGCGCGTTGTACATGTCATAGACGAGCTGCGCGTCGTTCACATCGACCGTCCCCGTGATATTGACATCGCCCGTGTAATCCACCTTGGAAGCCTCCGCCTTTTTGAAGGACAGTTTTTTCAGCACTTCCGCCTTTTCAAGCGTCGTACTCGTAATATCGACCATCGCATATCCCGCGTATTTTTCGGACCAGAAGAACTCCGTGCCCTCATAGACGGGAAGCATGCCTTCGGGCAAGCCCTTCATCACGATCAGCATGACTGCCTTGCCGTCCATCTTGACATATTCGCTGATCTCGATCGTATAGTCCGCGTCCTTCAGCGTCACGACGATATCACCCGTAATATCCTCGCCCTTGATCGAATAACTGCCGCCCTCGTTCAGCTCAGGCGTATAGTCCTTGCCGCCCACGGTCACTTTGTCCACGGTCTTGCCCGGCTCGACCGTGAAGGTGTATTCCGTACCATAGGTCGCCTTCGTCTCGCCGTTCGCGCCCTCGGGCAGCGTGACCCGATAGATGCCGCCGTAATACAATTCGATATCGCCGCTGACCGGTGCGATCTTCCAGCTTCCGTCATCCTCTGTCGCTTCAACCGCCGCGCCGCCGACCGTGATCTTCAGCAGCTTCCACGCCGACGTATCCTTCAATGTGAACGTATAGGCAGCCGCAGTCTTTGCAACGGTATCCGTCTCCTTGACAACGCCGTTCTCATAGACTCTGACCTGATAAATGTTCGAAACGTTCAGTTCCTTTGCAACCGTCACGACGATCTTGCCCGTGACCTTTTCCCCTGCGATGGTGTATTCGCCGTCGGTCTCCGTCACATCGACCGTTTCGCCGTTTACGCTCGCCGTCACGGTATAGGTATAGCGATCGTCACGATTGAGCTTGAAGCTGTAAGCAACGCCGTAGGTTGCTTTCGCGGCGCCGGTCGCATCCGACGCGCCCGCGCCTGCAAAACTGACGTCGAATGTTTTCGCCGCGTACTGGATGGTAACGGTATGATTGTCCGTTACGCCCGCGATCGCGTATACGCCGTCCGCAGCCACAAGCTCCGTCTCACCGTCCATGACCTTTACGACGTCATAGCCCGTCTTTTCGTCTACGGTGAAGGCGGCCGTCTCGCCCTTTTTCACGCTGAGCGCGCTCTTTCCGCCATTGACCGTGCCGCCGGAGAAGTTCACCGTGTAGCTTTGCAGCACCGTGATAACGGCGGTCTTCTTCGCTTCGTCGATCGCAAACGGCTTTGCGTTCTCTCCGATCGCTTCGTCCTGCGTACCGCCCTTTGCGGAAAGGATGGTCACATCGGACTCCCCGCTCGCTTTTGCGGTGAAGCTGAACGTGATCAGCGCGTTCGTATCGCTCACCAGCTTTTTCGGGCCGACGCCCCTGACTGCAAGCTTCCCGTCGGCTGCATTTACAAAGTACAGCGTAGCGCTGTCCCCACCCGTGAATCCCGTATACTCCAGCTTGTCCGCATCGTAGCTGAGTTCAAAGTCAAACGCGCTGTAGCAATCATCCGCATTCGCGGATTTTACAAACAGATCGATCGCCGCCGTTTCTCCAACGCCGATCGTCGCGCCGTCGCTCAGTGCAACGCGAAGTCCCTCGGAAACGACCGGAGGTTCCTCTACGGTCATCGTGCAGACCGCGCTTTTTCCGTCCGCCGTTGCGCGGATCTCGGTCTTTCCGGCTGCGACCGCCTTCACAAGGCCGTCTTCGACCGTTGCGACCGTCTCATCGGAACTGCTCCAGACGATCTCCGCCGACGCGCCTGCGGGGGTAAGCGTCGCATTCAGTTTCTCCGTTTCGCCGACAAGCAGTTTGCTCTCCGTCTTGTCAAGCGTAATGGCGTCAAGCTGGATCTTTGGCGTTACGTCCACAAGAATCGCGGGGCCGAACGATCCGCCGATCGTCTTACCGTTCGCGTCATGGCGGCTGAACCCGCCCACGCTGCGAACCGTCTTTGCGTCCGTCGTAACGGCGATGCCCGTGACGGCAAATTTCGTGTCGCTGAGCGTCTGCACCGTCATGCTCGCCGTATCGGAGGACGTGTAAGTAACGCCGCGCGAAGAACTGGGATACAGTGTCGCTGTCTCGGGATCCGCCTTGATCTCAAAGACCTTTGTCTCACCCTCGGCGACCGTGACCTTCCACGTCTTGTTGCCGTTTGCAAAGGTATGGTTTTTCTCAAGTTTTTCGCCGGCCTCGTTATAGAGGGCGAATCCAAGAAAATGCTCCGCACCGGAATACACCGTGAGCGTTGCAAGGATCAACTCCGTTTCGGCGCCGTCCACAAACCCGTTTGCTACGATCTCAACGGTCGCCACGCCCTCGCCGACGACGGTGATCCGACCGTTCGCGACCGTCGCAACGTCTGTGTTGTTCGAGCGCAGAACGATGGTGTTCGCCGCTGTCTCGTCCGCAGTCAGATTGGCGTTCTCATTCTTCAAAACATAAACCGGCTGAAACGTCTCTCCTACGCCCGCAAAGACGGGGCGGTTTTGATCCGTCGTAGAAGTCGTGTAGCGCGTCGATCCCAAACCGCTGAATGAGCTGATGTACAGTTTTCTTGCATACGCCGTGACCTCCACGCCGCAGCTCAGCGTGCTGCCGTCCGGCAGCGTTGCCGTGATCGTCCCGCTCGCGCCGACCTTTTTGCCATGCGCATTCACGTTCAAAACGCCGTCCGGATCAGAGCTCAAATGCTGTGCGCTCATGAACACGTTCGACCGGTTCTCGATCGTCCATTGATCTGCGGACACCTCCGCAACAACTTCGCCGTTGTTGACCACGGCCAGCTTGTACTCCTGCTTCCAAGGGCAAAGCGTCGTGTTATTTGCACGGTAATTATTGATCAGCAGCTTCTCGCCGACCGGCACCCACTCTCCTGCATTGTTCTTCAGGCATATCTTTGCGTTTGCATATGCGGCTTCATCGCTGCCGACCTGCACCTTCGCGGGAACAACGCTGACCGCGATGTCTGACTTTGTCTCGCTCTGGAGCTTGACAACATCAACGCTGACCGTGTAATCGCCCGCCGCGGCATTCTCGTTCACTGTAAACGTCAGTTGGCAGAGCGTGCCGTTTTCGGTCTCATTCTCCGCAGCGGCATATGCAATGTTCACTGTCTTGCTGCTCGCGTCCATATACGCGGTGTTTGTGACCGCGCCGGCGAGCAGCAGCTTTTTCGTCGTAATGCCGGTCAGGGTCAGCGCGGCATTGTCATAGGCAATGCGCAGCATCCCGTTTGCAAACCCGGGGTTTTCGGCAAGATCGACATTCAGCGTAAGGCTGTCGCCCGCGTGAACCGCCGCTTCCGGAGACGCGACGGTGATCGTCGCCGTTCCATCCGCCAGGCTGACGGCCGGAAGTACTGTCAGTACCATCAGGAGCGCAAGCACCGCGCTCAAAAACTTTTTCATTGCGTCCTTCCTCCTTTATTGTTCAAACTCGGAGATCATGCCGACCGCATACTGCAAGATCAGCATGGCGTCCGTTGTGTCCGTAACGCCGTCTCCGTTCGTATCGGCGACCTCAGCATCCATGTCCTCCGGCGCTTTTCCGATCGTGAATTGCAGAATATACATCGCATCCGTCGTATCGATCTTGCCGTCGGAGTTTACGTCGCCGAATTTTTTGCCGACCGCCACCCGACAAACGGCAGTCTTGCTTCCGTCGTCGGTCGTGACTGTGATCGTCGCCACGCCATTCGCCTTTGCGGTCAGATTGCCGAGATGATCCACATGGACGATTGAAAGATCGCTGCTCTTCCACTGACAGGACTTCTGACTCGCATTCTCGGGGAACACGGTCTGATTCAGTTTCAGGGTGTCGCCGACGCGCAGTTCCGTGAGCTTCCGGTCAAGCGTAACGCTCTCTACCGACACGCTTTCACGAACCGTGACATGGCAGGTCGCAGAAAAGCTGTTGCCCGCAGCATCCGTGACCGTGCAGGTGATATCCGTTTCTCCGCCCTGAAAGGTCTTGACCACGCCAATATCGGAAACATGCGCGACCTCTTCATTGCTGCTCGTCCATTGATACGTCAGTCCGGCCGCGTTCTCAGGCGTGGCCGTCGCGATCAGTTTCAGCGGTTCTGCAGGCGCCAGTTCGCAAGACGTCCGATCAAGCGTAACGCCTGTGAGCGGCTCAAGGCTCTCCACCACATGCACGATCGCCGTCGCGGGCGCGTAACGCGCATCGGACGTTCCGAGATTCTGATCCAATCCCATCAGCATGTAGTCTCCGGGCGTCACCTTGCTCTGCTCGAATGTGTAGCGCACGACGCCGGATGCATCGGTCGTACCGATCCAATCGATCTCCTCCGTGCCAGTCGCGTCATACAGTTTTACATCCACATTTTCCAGCGGCTTGCTCTCATAGGAAGAGCCATCCTCGCAGGCAATGGTCTCCGTTTTCAGAACAGAAAACTCGACGCTTGCGCCCGCCTGCACATAATACTCGTCGCGGTCGAAGAATCCGAACGCGCCGCCGTCATTCCAAAAGCTCCAGTCCGTAAACATCGCGACGTCGACCGTCATGCCGTCCTCAAGAAGAATGTAATCGGCGGTCGAGCCCCAACCGGCTGCCTGCAGGGGATACTGGTGATTGATGTAATACATGAGGTTCTCATCGTGTCCCCAGAACTGCTGCATATACATCGAACAGCTGGAGCCCGTAATATTCAGGGCTTTCATGCCGCCGGTAATGTCGCTTCCGTTGCAATCCATGACAGCATCCGGCGTTTGATTCAACAGGTCGCTCGTTCCGTTCATGCACTCGCTGTCGTCCAGCCCGAGGCAGTATTTCTCAAGCATATAAATGTAGAGATGCAGTACTGTCGGCTGCTGGATCACTTCATCGCCGATATAGCCGCCGCCCTCTTCAAACGACGCCGCCTCATATCGGTAGAAATCGCTGAGTCCGTACGACCCGAGATCAAAGTACGGAACCGTAACCTTCACATGGGTGAGCACGGTCTCTCCATCTGCTCCCAGTACCGGCACGCCGTCGTTCGACAATGTAAAATACACGGTCTTTGACGACGGCTGTGTTTCCTCTGCCAGCGCTGCCGACGGGATCAGCAGCAACAGCACGAGCAGAAACGCGATCCATCTTTTTTTCATCATTTAACCCCCTTCAGCTTTGTTTCTATCATAGAAAGGATCATTTTGAGATCCAGTTCATCTACAACGCCGTCCCCGTTGACGTCCGCCGCAAGCAGCTTGTCCGGTTCCAGTCCACCGGCACTGTACCGTCCCGCAAGAATGTCCATCAGAAGCTGGGCATCGTTGATATCCACCGTACCGGAAGCGTTGACGTCGCCAACGAGCCGATCGCTTCCGGACAGCACGAGAATGCCCTGTTTTTCCGGTTGCTCTTCAGTCGCGGCCGTCTGCTCCGGGTCGCCTGCCTCTGCCGGTTCTTCTTCCGGGAATACTGCGCCGACCCCCTCCGCATCCTGCTGCGGATCGACGCTCGGCTCCGGCGCGGCCGTTTGTTCCGGATAAACCGTCTCCTCCGGATCCTGCGGCTCTCCTCCGTCTTCCTCTGCCGGTACTTCTACTGCCTCCGCATTGGGCGGGCAATCGTCGATTCCCGCGTCCTCTGTCTCCGAAGGATCCGCCGAAAGCTCCGAAAGATTGGAGACAAAGAACAGGAACGGTTCTTTCGATCGTGTCTCGCGGAAGATCATATTCCCCGGGAAAGCACCACAATTGTTTTCGTTCGCAGGGTCAAACACAACAAACGAGCCGTCTCTCTCATACCCCGTGAGCAGAAGGTAATGCCCTTCGCTCGCAAAATGTCCTTCTCCGATATGCACGACGACCGGGAGACCGCGATCCAAAGACTTCTTGACCGTCTCCGCGTCCGTATCCGTCCAGCAGGCAGGCAGACCGTTTTGTCTTGCGAACCGTGACAACACGCGATGCGTCAGCCCGTCGCCCGTATACCATCCTTCCTTTGCCGCCAGATAGAACAGGCTGTAAGGATTCTGCTCCGTATTCCCTGTCAGCATGGCGATGACCATCGCGATGCAGACCGCACCGCAGCCGGAGGTCGCAACGGATTTCTTCTCTCCGTTGACCAAACAGACCGGCTCTGGGTAATCCGCCTGCCAAAGGCGCATGGTGGTCAAGCCGGTCCCCTCTCCGCGCCATCCAATCGTTTCGTCATAGGGGCGCAGAAGGACGCCATCCGGCGCGGGCGTTTCCTCCGTCTCCGCACCTCCGGGCGTCTCCCCGGCTGCCGGGGTTTCTTCCGGCAAAGGCGCAGGCGTAACGGTTATTTCCTCCGTATAGACCGGCACGATCGCCGGGCCTTCGTCCCCCTCCGTTTCGCACACGGCGAATGCGCCGTTCGTCCCGGAAAAAGCCATCGTGCAGACGAGCACGCAGCATACCCTTCGCATGAAACCGCGCTTCATCTCTCCCTCGCCTCCTTTGCTCGATCGTTCGGGCATTGCGGCATCTGCCATGCCGCGTCGGCGTCAGGCGCTTCCGCAGCCGTGCGGCTCAGAGACCCGTCGTACGGAACCAGCCACTCCCACCCGCTGGTCGCCCCCGCAGACGCTTTGCGTTTCGCGTCGCTCATGCCGAAATGCGCAACAGGAGAATAGTCGTCCCCGGACTCTGCCGAGTACAGGTCGAGCGACAGGTCGGCATGATACCACTGCTGCTCCAACCGCAGCAGGATCCATGCGTTTTCGTCCGCCGCGTCCTGCAAAGACGCTTCTCCGCCGTCTGCAGCCATGGGCCGGACAAACTCGCCTTCGATCCCCGCTTGCAGCAGCAAATACAGATACGCCGCATTCACGACCTGCTTTTCTGTGATCCCCGCCAGCAGGGCATACAGCGCGCTCGGATAAAACGAGATTCTGGGGCTGTCATCCCGTGGCACTACGCCAGGTGCAGGGCAGATGGTATTCTCTGCAAGGTAGCCGTACAGCCGCGCCGCGGTCTCTCCTTCGGTTTGGTAAAGGTTCACTCGGACGATTCCCTCGACCGTCTCATGCCATTGCCGGATCAAAGCAAGATGATCCTCCTCCGGCAGTGCATAGATCAGATCCACTTGCCCATCCTCTTGCCTGTACTCCAGGTCGGCAAGGACATGCAGCGGGTTCAGCAGCGCATAGACTGCGGCGACTCTTTCAAACGCTTCGTTCTGAACGCCATAGCCCGCGCAAAAGTTCGCGCCCTGCTCCACCGCTTCACAGATCGCGCTGTAGAGCCGACGTTCCGGCTCTGTCATCAGGCTTTCCCAGCGCTCCGTCAACACGATCTCGCGGTATTCCCATTCACCCGGCGATACGAATCCGCCCGACCTCACGCTTTGCCCGTTCTGCACCTCTCCGCGCATACCGTCGTTAAAGACGCTTTCCCCTTCCTTCACATCGTCGTTTGCGACCCACTTGATCTTCGTTCCCACAACGCCGAACAGTCCGTCGCCGTTCGTCGAAAAGGCGAATGGGCCTACATAATCCACGCCGTGGTCGCCCATGTAAACTGCAGACGCCCCATCCGCACGTGCAACGCCGATCTTCGTATATGCGCTCGCATTGAAGTCCGGAACGGGGATCTTCCACACGCAGGGATAATCGGCGCTCTGTTCCGCCCGCTCACCCGACACAGGATCCACGATCGTGATCCGATACAGCTTCAGCACACGCTTGCTTCCGATCAAAGCGGAAAACGTTTGATAATCCTCTGACGACCTTTCGGCGATGACCTCCACGCGAATGCCCATATCCCACGGAAGTCCGCTCACCGTGATCCCGGTCGCCGCATCCTTGTGCATCGCGTCCGCTGCCGCGCGGCGGTACTGTTCGAGCAGCGCATCCGTCTCCGTGAACAGCGCGCGTTCCTCCTCCGAAAACCCTTGGAGAATCTGCTCGGCTTCCTTTGCGTGACGTACAACGCTTCCCGCATTGTCCGCATTCACCGCGCCGGGCGTGGCTGCTGCGGCTCGGATCGCAGCGATCGCACGTTTCAGTTCTTCTGCACGCGCTTCCAATGCCGCATACTGTTCTTCAAGCTCCTTCAGCCTTGCTTCAGCGGCGAGGAGCTTTTCATAGTTTTTGACCTCTTGTTTCGCAGCGTCCGTCAGTCGGTCGTAGGCCGACCGTGCGCGCACAATGGCATTTTTGCGCTCGAGCGTGACCGTACCGATCGCCTCGATGCGCTCCTCCGCAAGCCGTGCGCTCGCTCCGATCTGTTCGAGAAGCCGCGCATACGCTTCTTCGGCGGCTTCCAATACGGCAAGATTCGTCACGAACGGTTTCACGTCCTTGGGCAGCTTGTCGTAAGCGTCACGCGCGCTGTCGATCAGTGCGCCGCTCGTCTCGGTGACCGTACCGATGGACGCGATCCGCTCCATGACCTCAGCGGCGCGTTCGCTCGACTGTCTGATCAGCGATGCATAGATCCTCTGTTTTTCCAGCAGCTCCGGATAACGCGTTACAAATGTTTTCCCCTTCTCCGACAGCGCTTCGTACAAACGGAATGCGTTCTCAAGCGCCGCGGCGCTTTCCCCGGTGATCGTGCCCAGGTTTGCGATCAGCCGGTCGACCCGCGCGGCGTTCTGCCGCTCCGCCTGCAAGAGCAGCGCATATGTCTCTTCCGCCTCCGTCAGGCGGTCAAGATTTGTTACAAGCTCTTTCAACCTCTCGCTGAGCTCGTCATACAGTCCGCGCGCTTCCTCGATCCGATCCCCGCTGTCAGCCGTCACCACACCGATCGCATCGATCTTTTCCTTCGTCTGTTTCAGCGCGTACATGTCTGCGTGCGAAAGCACGATGATCTCCACCGTTGTCTGCGGGCGGTCAAGCGTTTCCGCATCATTGTTGTAGCAATAATAATTGAAGTACAGCGTAATGTCGGTATCCTGTACGCTGAGCGGTTCTTCCGAATACGAGACAGCCGATGTTACATCGCGCGTGCAGCCGTTTGCAAGGTGCTCCGCTACGCGAAGGCCTTCCGCTTCAAAGCATTCTCCTTCTTCATACAGGGTCTTTACGGGCTGCGCGAGCACTTCGAGCGAAACGACGCGGCTTCCGAGCGCCATCATGTAGCCCGAATCGTTTTTGAAATACAGCGTACCGTATTCATCCACAATGGGACTGCAAAGCGCATACTGCCGCTGTGCGCCGCGTGGTGTAAACAGGACTTCCGCCCGTGTGATCGGCTTGCCGTCATAGATCGACAGCGCTTCCTTTTGCCCCGGCGCGTCCCGGATTACGCACAGGTTGCCTGGCGACATGTTTTCTAGAAAATAAACATAAACAAGCCCCGTCTTTTCATAGGCCTTGGTGAGAAGTCCGCTCGTTTGCGGATATCCCTTTGTCGGGCAGCGGTACGCGATCGAAAAGCTCTTCAGGTCAATGACCGTGATGCTGTGCCCGCCATAGGGCTCAAACTGTGCCGCGCCCGACACGCCGACATAGGCGCGCCCGTTGTATACGACCGGCGTTGAGGTGCTCATGCCCTCGATCGCCTGTCCTCCGCGCAGATCGAGCGTTTTCAGTGAACTGCGGTCAAAGTATCCATCTTCCGATACGGCAACGGAAAAGAACTTTCCGCCCTTGGACGTAAAGTAATACCGCTGCGTTGCCGCATCGTAACAAATGGTGCTTCGGATGTCCGCTCCGAGATGGTCCAGGCAGTCGATGATACGGCCGCTTACCGGGTCGATCGACAAAAGCGCCGCCGTATCCGCGCTGTATCCACTCTGTCCGTCATCCGTTCCCACGATCAAAAAACGGTCGCGTACGCAAGCGCCCGCCCAATAGAACCCGCCGTTTGCAGTATAGACCCAGGATGCGAGCTTCTCCTCGTCCGTTCTTGCGGGGTCCTCGTCTGTTACGGAGATACAGACCCAATTCGCCGTCTCGGTCTCCCCGCGCCAGAAGCCAGTATAGATATAGCCGTTTCGATAGGTGATCGGCGCATTCGGCTGCCCGCCGAGCGCATCCTTGTAGATCCAGATCGATTCCAGCGTCGCCGCATTGAACGCCTGGATGACACCGTCCGCAAGTGCGACGAACAGCATCCCCTTCGCATAGGTCGGCGGCGTGATGTTGAACGCCGACTTCTTGACCATCGTGCCGGTCTGCTCGACCTCGCCCGTTGTTGTATTGATCTTAAAGATGTACTGTTTTGCTGTGCAGATGAGATACCCGTCAACGAGGATCGGCGAGCTGACGGCGTCCGCGCCATAGCTGATACCGGCCTGATTTGCCCAATACAGAACGGCGTCCGCGGCGGACACGGGCGTGCGCTGTTCCGTTACGGCGTTGTTATCTTCATTCCCGCGAAAATCGTTCCACTCGGAGGGAATCTCCTCCCGCAGGGTTTCGTTCTTTTCGGCCGTTTTAAGCGAAACGTTCAGCCGCATTGCCGGCATATCCGCAACAAACGTTCCGCTCTCGGCTACGAACCCGTATTTTGACGCCGTATAACAATATGAATCGCCACGCAGCAGTTGAAAGCTGCCGTCCGGCTCCGGGTACACGGTCCCGTTCGCGCCCGTCAGCGCAAAAATCAGATCCTCCGGCTCAAAATGTGTCGTAAGGATCGTCTCCGCAAGTTTTGTCACGCGGAGTTCATACCGCGTTTCCAACCGCGTTCCCATATCCGATTCGCGCACGACCGTCAGCTCATGCGGCACATCGGGTTCTGCCGCGACCGTGCAGGAGACAACGCCCGTTTCGTCTGCGGCGAGCTTCTCACCGTCCAGCAGGATCGTTTCCGAGGCAAGCGTCGCCTTCGCACGGAACGTTACCGTTTCCGTGCTGGACGGAACGGCCGCCGCATATACAAACCAACGCCCGTCAAACGCCGGCGTAAAACGCGCGTCAAAGCTCCCGCTCAAGCCGGAAAGGGTCTCCAGCGTCGGAAGCACTCTTGTTTTGATCTCGTAACGCTGAACGGCGAGCTCCCCGTCGAGGTTCGCCTGCGCCGTCAGCACCAACGTGTTTCCGTTTACATAAGCGCGCTGCGCCGTGACAAAGCCCGCCAGCATCTGCGCGCGGCCCGGTCTGACCGCACCGGTCTTTTCCGTCGGCGATGCGTTCAGCGGCATATAGCTGTACCGGGCTGTCACACCTTCCTTGAGCGTGGTATGCAAATAGACCGTAGCGCTCGTATCGTAGACCGTCAGCGTATAACGGAATACGCGAACGCCGTCTCTGATCTCCGTGTTTTCATATTCCAGCGCATAGTCCGCGCTTTCCGCGCTCTGCTTCTCCGTAAAATGAAAGGCGGAGATAAGCATATTCGGGAGAACGCGCACCATAATGAACGGAAGCTGCACACCATCCGCCAGCCGATAGTCCTCCAGCAGCTTGGCCGCATATCTGTGCTCCGTTTCCGTATCCGTCAGCGCGGCGTCCCCTTCGGCCTCCCAGCGCACATGCAGACGCAGCCGTTCGCCGCCGATCGTCGCGATCAGAACGTCGGGAAGTCCTTCCGGCTCCGTTCCGTAAGGCGTTGTAAAGCTCGTCGGCGTTCCCTCAGGAAGCTCGACCGCGGTGATGACCGGAAGTGTTTCCTCCGAATAAACATGCACCGAGATACGGTCGATCCTTGCGGATTCCGTCAGCTTGCATCCCTTCGGCACTTCCGGAACGGGCAGAAAGCTATAGACGCCCTCCGTCTGCCTGTCGAATCCGTCCTCCGCTTGCCACGCGGTTTTGCATCGCACCGTCAGGCCGCCGGCAGTCAGCAACAGATGGGATGGAAGTCCGGCAGGCGTATTGCCAAGCAGCAGGCTGTACCCGGTCTTTGTCCCGGGCTCCAGCAAGAGCGACTCCGCCTCGATCTCTTTGGCGCCGCGCTCGAATGAAAGCGTCGGATAGCCCGCATGATATGACGTGTCGAAATTGATTTGAAAGGGAGCGTCCGTATACGCAAGCCGCAGCGCTGTCGCGTCCAGTTCAACGCCATGTTTTGCGTACGCGGCGCTGCCCGTGAGATACCGACAGTTTTTCACGCCCGAGCCGCTTCCGACGATGGGGCCGAGGTTTGCGCCTTTGCCGAAAACCGTTCCGGCATGATAGCAGGTGTCCGCGGCAATGCAAACGCCTGCCACGCCCCCGACATTCTCATTTCCGATGACGTCGCCCAAGTTGTAGCTACAGCGGACCGTCGAGCTCTGCGTCCCGCCCAGCACGCCGCCGACGGCATGATTCCCGCGCACGGCGCCCGTATTCAAACACTGCTCGACCTTGCCGGCGCTTGCGACGCCGCCCGTCTGTTCGCCGCTCTCCGAGGTGTTGACGACGTCCGCATCGTTCCGGCACCGCAAGACAAGACCGCCGCCGTTTCCGCCCATGATCCCGGCAATATAGCTTCCATTGGCCGTCACTGCGCCATAATTCTCGCAATCTGCGACCTCTTTTGCGCGCCCCGCTATCCCCGCGACCGACGAGATGCTGCACTTGCCCTCCTGCCGTGTCGTCACGCTGCCGCGGTTGACGCAGCCGTGCACCGTCGTTGCGTTGCCTGTGATCCCTCCCGCATTTCCGCCTTCAAAACGGGAACGCGTCGAAACATAAATGCCGCTGACCGTAATAACGCCCGCATTTTCGCAGTCCGTAACGTCTGCCGCAGCGCCCGCAATGCCGCCCGCAAACTGGCCGACGCACTGAACGTTCCCTTGATTGTCGCAGTCTTTTATACTTCCCGCGGCGCCGGCAATACCGCCGATATAGCTGTATCCGCTGACCGCGGCGAAATTCCGGCAATGTGTGAGCAGCCCCTCCGCTTCTCCCGCAATACCGCCCACATAGGTCGCTCCAAGTTCATATGACGAATACACGTTTCCGCGGTTGTCGCAATCCTCCGCGGCACTGTTCGTCCCGGCAAGATACCCGACAACGCCGCCCGCATATTTCCCCCCTGCGACGACGCTGCATCCATTCCGCAGCCCGGAAAGGGACGCCTCGCTGTATGCAATAATGCCCGCAACATAGCTGCCGTTTGCCCTGACGGTTCCAAACACCGATAGATCCTGGAGCTTTGCAGATGCGGCCGCATATCCAAACAGTGCCTGATAATCGCCCTCCGCACGGATCGAGAGATCGGAAACGGTGTGTCCATTCCCGCAAAACTCACCGGAAAACGGCGTTTCGCGACTGCCGATCGGCTTCCACTCAATTCCGCTCAGACTGACGTCGCAGAGAAGCGCTGCGCTCTTTACATCCTCGAGGCCTTCCGGCGCGGTTCGCTCTCCGTTTATCAAATCTGCAAACCACAGCAGTTCTCCGCCGTTTGTGATCTGGTAGAATCCGTTTTTGCAGTCCGGCTCCGCCGCTTGTATCACGGGCGCGCTCTCCTGACGGATCGCGTCCTGCAATTCTTTGGCCTTTTCGTGCATCTGCGCACGGCTAAGCGTCGGATAGCTTTCGACCAACGTCAGATACAGCGCGGAAGCGGCTTCGTCCGCCTGCGCCGCAGCGCTCCCTGCATATGCCGCCATGCTGCGAATCAGCGCGGTCTCTTCTTCGGAAAGCGCTTCCTCGTCCGTCGCGAGCAGCAAGACCTTGGTTTCGGAAGCCGGGCGCGACAAATCGACCGTGCCTGTTTCATTCAGGCATCGGTATGTGCCCTCCACGCCGTCGATCGCCCTGATGCATGCTTCGGACAAGCCCGAAAAGGTATGTCCGTTTACACGCTGCATCGCCTCCGCAAGGCTTTCGCCAAAGCAGAAGCGTATATGCATCGGCGCGATCAAAAGCTGTGTTTTTGTTTTTGCCGCGAGCAGAAAACTGCCTTCTTCGTTTGGATCCGGCGTTGCCGGAATCGGATCTGTATTCTCTTCGACCGGAGTTTCCGTAGGGTACGGCGACGCACTGGCAGACGCTTCATATTGTATTTCCGGCGCATCCACAGACGTCGCGGACAGGCCGTCGTCTTCTGCGGAAGCAACGTCGGAAAACGGTATGCCGGATTCTTCAGCGCCAGGGTTCCCGCCCGCAGCGAACGCGCTGATAGGCAAAAGCATCCAGCAAAGCATCGCGCTTATGACACGAATCAAGCCCCGGCTTGCAGTTTTCATCCGACCCTCCGCTTGTTTTCGGAAACGAATGCAACGCAAGCGCACGCCTCATCAAAAAAACGCCTCTTCCGTTGGTGGGAAGAAGCGATTCTTGACAACAGCGAGGCCATGCCTCCGTTTCATCGCAGCATTTACGCGAGATTACGGGTGCATAGCGATCAAGGCGCTCCGAAAAGCGGCGCTGCCACGCATGATTTCAAATGCGCCTGCCGCTGCACGGATACGCTTGTCCTGCTTGAATAGTCAGCATCCTACTCCCGGAATGTACCATTCCGTTTAAGGCAGGTCTCCTGGCTTACGGTCATCCTACTTCCGCCCCTTCTCGAACGCGCTTTGCGCTCAATGGGTCCGGCGGGTTCGTCGCGCTTACAGTAACGGGAGTTGCTGCGGACTCGCACCGCATTCCCTTTTCACCGATGTGAAATCTCACACCGACACCTTAAACCCAGCACAATATATAGTAGTTTATATAACTGCAAAAGTCAATATCTGCGTTCGCGAAATAAGTAATATATTATCTATTTAGCTGCTTTCCCAGCCGCTTTGCACCTGCGTGCGGAGAAGCTGCTTTTGCGATATTCCGTCTTGCCTTGTCAGCCAGTTTGCATGACGCCTGAATCTACACAGCTCTCAAACGATTCATTACCGATTGAAAACCGCACAGAAATTTTAGTACCCTCTGAAATTACACAGCTCTCAAACACGAGTATAGCGTGTTCGCGCTCGCGTCGAGTTTAAGTACCCTCTGAAATTACACAGCTCTCAAACACAAAATTTATTATCCAGCAGAGTTCTGGTGTTTAAGTACCCTCTGAAATTACACAGCTCTCAAACACAATCTGATATCAGATGTTGCGTCATTAAGTTTAAGTACCCTCTGAAATTACACAGCTCTCAAACCGACCGGATGAGAGACATCTGCATGAGCATGTTTAAGTACCCTCTGAAATTACACAGCTCTCAAACCATTATGGGCATAATGAACACACTAACGGCGTTTAAGTACCCTCTGAAATTACACAGCTCTCAAACCATTATGGGCATAATGAATACACAAACGGCAGTTTAAGTACCCTCTGAAATTACACAGCTCTCAAACCATTATGGGCATAATGAATACACAAACGGCAGTTTAAGTACCCTCTGAAATTACACAGCTCTCAAACCTCAAATTCGAGAAAATGATCCAGCCAATCATCGGTATTTCAAAGGGGACTCTTCCTATTCAGTAGTATACCGCATTTATAGCGGCCTCGGCAAGATGCTTCTTTTGCTCATATCTCGCACAGATCGGCGTCCACAATATGCCGCTCCTCGTTCGGCACTCTGCTGCGTTCCACGCTTTCCAACAACAGCACTCTATGATGCCGCAGCGCGGCTTCGTGAGCAAATGCCGTCGTCTCTTCATCCGAAAGATAGCTCCGCAGATTTACGAACAGAAAAAGCTTTTCCCCTTCCAGCTCCGATGCCAGATCCATGTACCCGAGAATCGTGTCCGCAGAGCCGTCCGCTCGTTCTTCTATGCTCATGCCTGCCATTTTCAAAAGGTTGCCAACAGTAAGCTTGCCCCTGTCGAAAGCGATCGGATACTCCTCGCAAAGTGTTTCCAGCAGCGACTCCAGATTTGCCAACAGCCTCTGCGTCGTTTCAAGCGTGTCCGGCTCCATGGCGTTCTTCTCCAATCTTGCGATCAGGCGCGTCAGCAGCGACTTTCGATTGCTTGTGATCAAAATCGGGTTCAAGAATACCTCGGCAGCTTTTGCAAAGTCAAGGATGGTATTTTCGGCAGAAAGCACCGCCTCTCCTCTGCTTCCCTGCTGCTGGTTCAAAATGTCCAGAACCAACCGGCGGAAGAGTCGCTGATTCTCGATGACCAGCGTGTTCAGCCGATCATCATGCAACGGGATCGGTTCGCATTGAAACGAGTACAGCAGTTTCATACGATCACCACCCGCTCATCGGTCGAAATCACGTCGCTCTGGTTCTTCCCGACCAAGTATTCGATGGACGCGAACTGCTTTTCCGTCACCGTCAGCAGCTGAACGATCCCCTTTACAGGCGCGTTCTTTCGGATGATCTCCGATACAGACTTCCCCGCGCCTGCGTTCATCAAAAGCCGGCAGTATACGGACTCCTGCATCATAAAAAAGCCGTTTGTGATCAGCGTTTTGCGGAAAAGCCGATAAGCGCGTCTTTCCTCCGCAGTCTCCGTCGGCAGATCAAAGAAAACGAGCACTCTCATAAAGCGATAACTCATAGCTCCGGAAACTTCACACGTTCAATGTCATCCTCGGACAGCGCGTCAAATACGCTTTTCACATAGATCTTGACCGTATAGAGCAGCGTCTGCATCTTTCCCTCGATCCGCAGCGTTTCCTGGAGAAGTCGAACGATCTCGTGCTTTTCGGCTGCCTCCAGTCTTTCATATTCCTTGTCCTTGATGAATCGATCCACGATCGGGCGGAACGGTTCCATAAGATCGCAGCTCAGATTAAACTGATTGAATCCGTTGTCATGGAACAAACCGAGCTGTGTCAGGTAACCATTTGCAGAAACCTCCCTGTTCACAACGGAAAGCAGCAAAGAGTACCCGTAATTCAACGCGGCATTGATCGGATGCTCGACCCGTCTGGAAAAGTCCATCCCGAACAGGGCGTTGAAATAGACTTTTGCCGCATGACCCTCGCGATTTGTTGTGTCGGCAAATTCAACCGTTTCCGCATAGGTCAGCAGCTTCTCCGCCGGCTCGTCCAGCGCATACTGCCGGAGCACCTTTGCCTGATTTCGGATCTTTTCCGCGATGATCCTCGTCCACAGCAGCCCCTTCCGCCGTTCGTCCCACGCGATCTGCTCGCGGATCTTTCTGGAGCTATCGTGGCATCCACAATACGGTGTGAGTTCGGCGGCGGGCTGTCGCTTTCCATCGCAAAGGATGACGCGGACCTTCTTCTCCGTCAATTCTGCCAACAGCGCGGCCGTAAGCGACACCGCCGTGCTTTCGATCATCAGAATGGCGATCTCGTCAAGAAAGATACGCTTCGTCTCCATGCCCCGGATCACAAGATAGCCCATCTTCAAGTCGAGCTTGCAGCGGCTTGTGATGACGACCGTTCTCCAGCTCATAGCAGCTCCAACAGGTTTACGGACTGCTTTTCGTAGAGCCCCGCTGCGGACTGATCGATGATGCGCACGTCTGAGTAGTACTTTTTCCAGTTGGATACCGCCGAGCTGAGCTTAGGAGATCCCGCTTTGCCCCCGCCGCCGATCAATCTGAGATCCGCTCCCTGTCCGTTCCTGCCGAACAGGCTGACGATCCCGCAAAGAGCCTGCACCTGTTCCTCCGGCGAAAGGCTCTCAAACCTCGCAGTTCCCTTGCGGAGCGTTTCTGCGACGGCAGAAGCGGTGGGGCGCTTTGCGTAGACGGTCGTCTCCAGCTTGTTAAGCAGCACATGGAACAGCGCGTTGTTTTCCTCCGCTGTGATACGGTCATATGCCGCATTCAATACAAGATTCGGGTTCTTTTTCTTCTTGTTCATAAAGGACTCGACCCGTTTTACATAGGTTTCGGTTGTCGGCTCAAGCAGCAGCTGCATCAGGGGCGATGTCAATAAAACCCTCCCGCCGCTTGATTTTCCCGCCAGACACATCCGAAAGCCGTCGAACGAAAAGACGGTGTTGACCTTGCACTTACGCATGCCAAGCGGATACTCGACAGCATCCACCGGCTTGCCGATGATCTTTTCCACCGCTTCTCGCGTGAAGACGTCGCGATATTGGGCGTCCGAATCAAATCGCTCGGCTGCCATGAGGTCGATGGGGGTGATCAGAATATCCGTTTTCTTTCCGCAGCGATACCGTACGGGCAGGAAGAAAGCGGCCGTCGGTTTTCGATATCCACCGTATCGCTCGACGGGCAATCCATTCTTCCGCGGGATCAGCTCCGCACTGCTGTCGGCGCGCAGCGGCTGAATGTCGAACAACGCGCCCTTTCGGCAAAACGCATACCGTGTCACATGAATATGGTTCTTTCCGACAATACTGCGGATCTGCTCGATCTGCGATTCACCGCGCCAAATCTCGGCCGTTCCGGCAAAAACGGGGCGTTTGAAGAGTTCCTCCGTCTTCAGGCTGTAGCGATCCTGCAGGCTGAAGAACTTTTTGTTGAACTTTTCATGGTACACGTTGCCCACAACAATGTTGAGATAGGCGTCCTTGGCATGGTGCAGATCGTTAACAGAACGCACCTTGAGCATTATAAATTCCTGCCGGAACTCGGACACAAGTCCGGCTTTGACATAGACGATCTCCGTCTCTGGGTAGCGTTCCTTCAGCAGCGTCGCGACCACCTTGGTCGATTGCCGCGTTTCAACAAGCTGCCGGTTGATAAAGCCGCTCAGCTCATTATCGGAGAACGGCGTCGCACGGATGAGCCGCCGATACTTTTCATCGTTCACAAGGCCGTTGTCATGCAGATGCTTCCAGTAGCCGCACATGTTTTGGCGAATATCCGCCCGAATGGGGTAAACGTCCCCCTTCGCCCTATTCTGCTCCGTCTTGACAAGCACCTTGTTATTGAGAACGCTGTCATCCTTGACCTTGCTCTGCGGATAGATATGGTCAATGTCGTACAGCTTATTGTTTCCAATGTCGGAAAGCCGAATGGGCTCGCCGCTGTACATACATTTGCCGAGCTGTAAGAAATATAAGAACAGCTTATCGCTTTGCAGCCCGTTATCATCGACGGTTTCAAGCAGTTTGAAAAGTTCACGGACCTCCGTCTCCGCGAACTTGCGGTAGTATTCCATGATCTGCTCGCGTCTTGTCTTGGTGCGCTTTCCCTTCTGCTCCTCCGTTGCGCCGCGCGCCATCTCAATAAAGATCTTCTTTGGCGCACAGCCGATCGCTTTGACATATTCCTGCACCATCTCGAGCGTTCGAATGATCGGGCGGCGGACGCTTGGCGATACATACATATCGTCAAAACGGTCGGACAGCGAACGCCGGTTCTCTCGATAGTACCGTTCCGTTTCGGTGCGGATCGTGTCCGCGAAGGTGAAGCGGTCGGACAGCAGCTGCATCAGCGTATTGTTGGTTGTCCACAGAGCGTCCAGGATCGTGAACATCTCGCCCGTTTCCTTGCTGTCGACGCCTTCCATTTCGCAAAGAAAGCGTCGCGACAGCCTGCCGAATTCGCGCAGCTTCTGCTTTGCGATGTATTTCACGTCCTCTTCCGGCAGATGTGGAAACTCCCTGCGGATCCAACCTGCCAATCTCTGCCTGTCCTCGGTGGTGGCCATACGCTCGACGATTCGCTCGATCTGATCCGTATTCAGCATTCCCTTTTCTCTGAGCGAGCGGAAAACATGGTGCGTTTTCAGCGATGATTTGATCCCCTCGGCATCGATACCGCTGATCTCATCGCCGTTTTGCATATAACCGTTTCTCAAACAGAATTGCTTCAGTGCCTTCACTGTTACGCGGGAACAGCGCAGAAACAGCTCCTCATAGATCGTCTGCTTCTGCTCGACCGTGATCGGAATGCCGTTGATCTTGAGCGGATTGATCTCATTGAGAACGCAGAATTTCTCGTAGTACAGAGAATTTTGCGGCAGAACGTCCTCTGACGGCAAATAGGTGCAGCGGTTCGTCATGCGGCGGATAAATCCGTCCTCGCTCGCATCGAGATCGACGACACGCGTAAAGTTCCACGGGGTGATCTTTTCCGCCTTGCGCTCGATCCATGCCGCCTTGCTGTTTTTGTTCAGCGGTCCGACAAAATACGGAATCCGGAACGTAAAGACGGAGCGGATCTTTTCGGCGCCCGTAATCCCGTCCGCATCCTTCTCTCGCAGAACGGGAACATATGCGCAAGCATTCTTGAGAATGGCGTCCAGCTCCACAAGATACAGCTGATACGGAATGACGCGATTGTCGCCCTCCCGCTGCTTGGGAAGGAACGAACGAGTCTCGATGCGCTGCATCATTTTGTCGTATTCTTCCCGGTCGTCATTCTCAACGGCAAGGTCTTTCAACAGTGTCTTCAAGTATTTGCAGAAGTCCTCCTTCGTTACCCTCTTTTCCGGCCGTCGATCCGCGCGATCCGCATGTCCCGTATAGGACGCATAGTTTCCCGTGACCGCATCACAGAATACTTCTTTATACTTGTCTCTTGACATGTATTTACGGATAAAATACTTCAGCGTCTTAAGATCACACTCGTGCTGGTGATAGGCCTTGACCTTCGCTTTCGAGATCATTTTCTCTCCGCCGAGGACCTCGTTCAGCACCGCCCAATCGTACAGCGCTTTCAGCCGGATAATCAGCTCGGCATCCGCATCCAACGCTGCGAGGATCGGGGCCATTTGGTCGTCATTCATCGACAGCTCAACAGACTCCAGGTCTTCATAAGCATCCTTTTTGTACGGAAAAATGTCCTTCGGGGCGGCCTTTCCGCCGCAAAGGAGCTTGATCAGATGCTCAACGGAATAGAGTGCAGGCGCATCGGGATCGTCGGGATCTGGCGTCGGATTCACCGGCTTCTTCCCGTCATACAGCAGCTTCATCATCGCCTTTTCCTTGTCTTTTTTCCGCATTTTTATCCGCATTTTTGCTTTCAGCAGTTCACCACCGAAGCGTTCTGCATCGCATTGCCATGGCTTTGTGTCGCCGAACGTCTCCATCAGCGCATCGTAAGCCACGTTAATATTGAAAATCTCGCGGACATTTTCCTCGGAAACCGTGCTTAAAAAGTGACCGCGATGCTTCACGAGCCAAGCGCATGCAAGATAGACAAGGCGCGGATCATGCGGCCTCGGATCCTCCATCAAATCGACGATCAGGTGATGGATCGTCTTCGTCGTATCGGCGCTATGGTACTCTTTATCTGTGTAATCATCGTCGCAAAACAGGGAGTACGGCTGATCTACGGATTTATCATCCCTCCATAATGCGCTCTCGGCAATACGGCGGTAAAACCCCGGATCGATCGGCGCAATCGCGGGCGCCATGATCTCCTGCACGAGCCGAACGCGCTGCTTCCTGCGTTCCAGTCTGCGCCGGGCAGTTCTGTTCGATCTGCGGTCCGCCTTGGTCTGCGCCGTATCAAATGTCGTAACGCTCATCATCGGTTCGCCGTGATGCTTCAGCGGATTGTACGCGCAATCCGTTGCAGCAATGCCGACAGAGTCCGTCCCGATATCGAGCCCAACGAAATATTCTTTGTTTACCATATTGACAACTTCCCCAACAGTTGATATTCTTGTAATAGTTCAGTACCCTCTGAACTTACACAGCAAAGTTCAAATAAGAATTTTCGAAATCGTCAGCATTGTCTGACCGCACAGGTGTGCGAATTGAGGCATCTTCGGATGTCTTTTTTGATTATCTGTGGGTGTGTGGTGTGTTTACTAAAGATTTCTTGAAGTATACCACAATTTGGCGAAAAAGAACAGAGTATTCGGGCGGACTTTCCAAAGATTTCCGTCAGCGCGGACTGGCGAGGAAGCGCCTGTCCCCTTGACTCGTTTTCATTTATCGGGATCTTCATGATTCGCAGATGGCAATCGCCATGTGCGCTTTAAATATCCTGCTCGCATCGCGAACCAAAGCTCGTTTATTTATCGCTATTGTTACAGGCTTTTCCTATGTATGCACCGTCAAAATGGAACATAGCGAAAAAGAATTGCGGGAGTATTGATATGACGATATTCGAGGCTTTTGTAACGGTGCGCAACGAAGCACTGTTCAGCCTTGGCCGCAAGAGGATCGAGGCGTATAGAATCAAAAGCTGTTCGAGGTTGACAAAGGAACGCGATCGGAGGTTCCGGTTTTGGTTGCTGCGTTTTATGGATCGCGCCGCGGTGAGGTGCTTGGGTTCATGTGGGACGCGATCGATTTTAATCGTGGAGCACTGACCATCAAGCGAACAGACACAGAGGCAACGATTGACGGCGCCATGAAAAGCATCGATCAAGATTCTGCTAAAACCAAATCGGGCCCGAAAACGCTTCCTTTAGTGGGTAGCTTCCGAGACTACTTTCAAAAGGTAAAAGAGACCCCGGAGCTAAACAAGAAGGTTTGCGGCTGTTGCTATAACTATGCGTACGACGGCTATGTTTTCGTGAACGAGCCGTGAGAGCACATGCGCCCCAACTATTTGACGGAGTACTTCCCTAAGTACATAGCAAAACACGGGATGCCCAAGATGCGGTTTCATGCTCTTCGTCACCCGTATGTCTAGCACACAGTAAATAATATCCAGAAACCCCATGCTATCAAAAATGGCGTGATAGTCTGGGGTTCCTGTTTTTTCCTGTTACACCCGCACGGAGCACTATGCCAGTCACTGTATGGTCGGATTTGGCAAACGCTTAAAATTATTCGGGTCTTATACAGTAGAAGATTTTGGAATTTCTCCATCTTTCAAAGAGGAATATCTCAGAATACTCCAAGTGCTTTTCAGCAATGCGGTGTTCATCTGAATAAGTCCAACAACGGGTTCTGCACCTTTACAGACAATACTCTCTAAAACAGGCGAAGGAATCATGATTTCCGGCACCAGTCTTTTCATTGCGTGATGCCACAAAGAATACCGGGTTTCTAGGAATTTGCATGCAGCCATATGCAGTGTGCGTGGATAATATCCCAAATTTCTTCCGCCCCTATATTCAGACAACTCTTTGGCTGTAGCAGCTATCCAGATGGCGGCTCTTTCCTCTTCGTTGCGAGCTTTCATCAACATTTCAGCAGTTTGAATTGTTCCCTTATTGGTAGGCTTTGTGAAATACAGAAACTGTGTGGGATTCTTTTCAATCAATTGTTTTCTTTCCCGAGCTTCTGTAACTTCAAGCCAATCGTACCCGTAGATGTAACCATCTTGCTTGTATTCTACAAATACCGTTTCGGCGGATACAGGCCCTGTAAGCGCCTTGGGAAAATGATAACCGCACATCCTCCAAAGTTCATAGACGTTTTCCCACTTCATCTGTTCAAACATTAGTTTCCTCCATTTTCATTTTGTATTTCACTGGCTTCAATTACTGCTGATCGCAAAATCAATCCATAAAAAACTTCTGATCACTCCAATGCTCAAAATGAAACGGGTGATCCTCAGCCAGATAAACATTAGAATATAGGTAAGTGATGATATCCATATCATCAAACATATCAAAGATCCAATCCTCTAAATTATCGAGATGCTCGTTATCCATGAAATCATCCGCACCTGCACCGATTTCGATAAACGCCTGTGCTTCTTCATTGCATAAATGAATAATCAGTTTTTCCAAAACGCTATGAGCAGTTATCGGTGTCCCCTTCTTTGCCCTCCCTCTTAATTTGAGAAGAACGCATTTCATATGATAGAGGAAGTCGTAGTCGTACCTCATCAAGAACTGCGGAGGGAGTCCATCAGAAATGAATGATGTACGCAGTTGACCAATGTGTGAACCGGAAGGCATGGATGCAAGATCTGATTGATCCTGATTAATAAAATCGAGCAGGATATCGCTGCCTATTGCAAAAGCCATGGCGGCTTCGGGGCTGTAGTTATCTGCAAGAAATTGAGACCAAGCTTCATGATTCCGATATTCTTCAGCCAAAGATTTCTTCTCAGCATTACTTTCCCCATCAGGGAAATCTCGCCAGTTTAGTGCTTTACAAATTCCCCTGCATTTGTCCCTGCGAATGGATTCGCCCGCTTCGTAGCGACTCCAAGTTTTTGTACCTACCCCGGCTCTCGAGGCAGCTTCTTCTATCGTTAAATTCAGTTCGTTGCGCCTATGCCTAATCTTTTTCGCGAGTTCTTGATTGCCTTGAATGCTTCTTTGAGTCATTTTGCGTCCCCCTATTTAATTGACGTGTCATTTCAATGTCAGTATGTCACAATGTAAATGTGCTGTCAATATAAACATTTCGATACGCCCTATATCAATGTCTTCCAACATCTGCTTGAAAGCCAGGCGCTCAAAGTTGAAACCACTGTGATTTTCAGCAAATTCGACCTTCCACGAATCGTCAACGGATGTATCCCCATTTGTCGGGGCATCGTTACCTTCTGCGGTATCCTCATCGGTTGAAATATACGTATCAGCGGAAGGGGTAGTATCAACTGTTTCATCCGTATTTTCCGTCACGGAAGTGTCTTGGTCGCTTTTGCCGAGGAACGGCAGCTTTCCGCAGGCTGTAAGGGAGCGCAGCATTGCCGCAAGCAGGGCGGCAACTAAAGTCTTATGTTTCATAACTCCTTTTGAAAATAGATGCAGAGCAATATCCGCCGGTAAAGCTCTGCGTCCCAGTGTTCGGTGCTCGCGTCGTTATTTGATTTTTCCCATGATAGTCGCCGGTCGAGGAATCTACTGCAACATAGGGGATCATCTTAGTTTGCAGTCTGCTGCCCGTTCAGTCTCTCAAGCCATTATCCTTTATTAGGATACTGGAAAACGCTTGAGTTGGATGCGTCATTCCCAACGGAAGAAGCGGACAGCAAGGATTGTGCAGAGCGCGGCAACTCCAACCATGACTCCAATCGGCAGCAAGACGCTCCCTGTGTTGATGCCTAAGAATGTATTCTTCATCATCGTAAGTCCTTGTGTCAGCGGGAAGAAGCTGACAATTTTCTGCATGGCCGTTGGCATGACCTCAATCGGCAGCGTTGTGCCAGAAAAGATCAGCATGGGGAAATAGAGAATGGATGCAATGATGCTGGCCTGCTTGGTGTTCTTCGCCACGCCGCCTGCCAGCATACCGATGGACAGGGTCGAGAGCATGGTAAGCAGCCAACTTCCGAGAAAAGCCAGAAGCGAACCGCGCAGCCGCACACCCCACAAAAGCGCCGCAGCCGACAGCGTCAGAAGGGATACCGCGCAATAGACGATATACATGGACAGTTCAACACCAAGAACAAACACAGGGCTGACCGGCGTGACACGCAGCCGCTTGAGAATCTTCATCTCCCGCAGATCGGATACGGCCAATGGCAGACCCATGAGTCCGCTCGCGCAAATTGCAACCGCACTGACCGCGCCGAAAGACTGCTCCAAGAACATATAGTCTGCACCGTCATAGGCAGGCTTTGTGCCGTAAATGATGCCGAGGATGACAAAGATGACAAGCGGCATAATGACGGCGAAAATCACCATATTCATATCCCGCAGGCTGAGCTTCAGCTCCGTTTTAAGATATGTAAAAAAGCGTTTCATGTGTCCACCTCCTCATCCGAAAGCCGCAAATAAGCGTCCTCAAAGCGTTCGCAGCCACATTGCTGCTTTGCCTGCTCCACAGTCCCGCAGAAAACGGGCGTACCCTTTTTCAAAATGCAGATCTCGTCGCACAGCGCCTCGACTTCATCCATAAAGTGAGAAGTCAAGAAAATCGTAAGCCCCTGTTCTTTTAAGTGTTCCAACGTTTTCCACACGCTGCGCCGCGCTTTTGCGTCAAGCCCCGTGGTCAGCTCGTCCAGAAACACCAGTTCTGGCTGTGGGATCAGCGCCAGTACGATAAAAAGCCGTTGGCGTTCGCCGCCCGATAGACCTTTGACCGGCGTGTTTGCCTTGTCTCCGATGCCGAACTGCTCACACAGTTTACGCCAGTCGGCGGGGCTGCGGTAAAGGCAGGCCGTTTCCGCACAAAGCTCGGAAACCTTGATCTCTTTGTGATAGTCGCCCTCCTGAAACTGTACGCCGACACGCTGGAAAAGTGTGCGGCGGCGCTTCTTCGGGTCTTGTCCCAGCAGGCGGATCGTTCCACTATCGGCCTGCTTTGTGCCGAGCATACACTCAATCGTGGTGCTTTTTCCTGCACCATTGGCACCTAAAAGCCCGAATACCGTGCCGCTCTTCACACAGAGTTCCAGATGATCTACTACAGTTTTTTCGCCGTAGTTTTTCGTCAGTCCTTCGACAAAAATCGCTTCGCTCATTTCTCAATCCTCCTGACTGCCCGCAGCTCGATATACCCGCGCTGCCCGCGAGGTTCCAGTTGGATGCGCGGGTTTTCATCGTCCCAGCAGTAGCCGAGATATGCCGGGTCGTAGCTGTCCATGAATACCTGCACGGTATGGATCGCCTCGCAATAGTCCTCCTCGCAGAAGGGTTGACCTTGGAACTGGAGGTATTCCGCTTCCGGAAGATGAATCGTGTCAAAGCCCTCCGGGATCATCCCCATATAATCCAGTCCGACCTCTACGCCCTGCACATAGGTGGAGGTGTTCGGCTTTTTGTACTTTTCGGGCAGCCACATGGAAACCGGCTCTCCGCAGAGCGACTTCATGCTCATAAGGATGCCCCACACCTCGCAGCTGACTTCCTCACAGTAGGGGAAATAGTCCTCCGCGTGTGTGCCGCGCTTGATGATACACAGGCGCTCCGGTTTGCGGACGGCCTGTATGAAGATGGGTTGAATGCCTGACATGTCGATGTTCTCCTTTCTCAGTTCACGATATTTTGCACCGTAAGGAATGAAGAACGGAACAGGCACGGGACGCATCCTGTAATCGCTCGGATTCAGCCCGAACTCCCGGTAAAATGCCCGTGTGAAGGTGTCCACATTGGTAAAACCGGCATTGTAGGCCGCGTCGATGACCTTGATGCTACCTTCGCGAAGCTGCTCTGCCGCCTGTGTGAGCCGGTATTTGCGGATATACTCGGTCGGCGTCAGACCAAGCACGTTACGGAACAACCGGAAGGCATACCACGGCGAAAACAGCGATGCCTGCGCAAGATCAGACAGACTGATTTCCTCCGTCCGGTTCTTTTCAATGTAGTCCTGCATCCGCTGGACAGCTAATACCTGTTCTTTCATTCTTCTCAACTCCTTACCGGAGGCATTATACCGTGCCAGAAGAAAATTCTCTCGACTTTCCTTGCGATTTTTACGCCATCCATTGTGTCCAATGGGAGCTGTACCTAATCTATCCTTGTATCATCTGCGAAGTCCAGCGGCCTGCATGATAGCCTCGACAGCTTCTACCGGGATGCTGCCCCAAGTAATCTCCACTTTCTCACATCCAGCGCTGTCCAGCAGCTCCCGCGCTTCATTGGTCAGGAGCTTTTGGTAGGCATCATCCACCAACTCCAGCTTTTTCAGGCAATCGGTCAGATCATTGTTTTTTGCAGCCAGCCATGTGGAGGCGGCGTCGCTGATCTCATCCGCGCCAAGTCCCGTATTCACGCCCCAATCCAGCAGCTTGACCGCCGCCTGCACAGCCGACAGCGAAGAACCGGACGTTCCAATGGTCACGGTCTGGTCAATCTCGTCCAGAATGGGAAGCGTCAGCACCGACGGTATATCTGCTGGAGCATCGGTTGCGTCGGAGGTGGAGCAGGTTACGCCGTCCGCAGAAATCGTGACATACAGCTTTTCCTGTGTTACATCATAAAGGAATGTACCTTCTCCCAGTAGCGTATCGTCAGCATTATGCGCACTAACGGTAAAGAGGACAGAGCTGTTTTTTTCATATATTTATACAACGGGAACAGATCTCTGAGGTTATACTATCTCGTACACGATTACCCTATCTCGCACACGAATTATCCCATCTCGCACACGATTTCAAGGTCGGCCGGGATGGGCTTTTTGCTGTAAACGGTCTAAAAACGTCAGAATGAGCACGAATGAAGAGACAGCTCGAACAATAATTCGTGTGCGAGAAGCTGAAAAATCCCACGGTATAAGGACTTTTTCGAAGGGAAGGGGTGCAAAAAAGAAGGACCCTAATTGTATCCGAATTAGAGTCCTTCTATGGCAAATCAGTGCAATCAGGATACCACTGCACCCCACCTTCCTTCTGGGGTGCATTTCAGGTCAGGTGGGGTGCATTTTTGCGGGGTGGGGTGCATCGATCATTGAACGAAGCTGTTTTCAAGCCGCTTTAGCACTTCTCCCACATCGCCATCCAGACAGATGGACTGTGCTTCGATGCGCTTCGGGCAGACGGCTTCGTTATAGTTGAGGCAGGCGTAAACGGCGCGCGGATTGTTCAATGTCAACGCCCAGAACGGATATTTGATGATCACAGGCGTGTTCGCGCCCACGCCGAGTTCCAGATACAAAACGTGGGCGTCCCTTGTTCGCAGCAGGAAATCCGAATAGGCGGCGGACGCCCTGTGCCAGCCATCGTCCTCTACAAAGCTGTCGTCACTTCGCAGGTTCATAACGACCGCGCCGCCGTCCGGGCACACGGGAATCAGCCTTGCAGGAATCCGCATGGAGATCAAACGATCCTTCGGCACTTGAAAGACGCCGTTTTCGTCTTTGACAAATCTCTGCGCCGCCATCGCCTCCATAACCCATTCTTCGTTGTCATAGGTTCTTCGAATCGAGTGATCTGCGCTCTGGAACAGGCCGTAATCGCCCTGCGTATAGAACAGGCGCGTTTTGTCGAAGCCAGCCCGCTGGAACTGGTGATCCACGTTGGTGGTCACGACAAAATAGTCCTTGTCTCGCACCAACCGCAGCAGGTCTCTGTAGACCGGCTTAGGCGGGTCGATATAGCGGTTGTAGTAGATGTGCCGTGCCCACCACGCCCAGCGCGTCTCCTCATCGGGAAAAGGATAAAAGCCGCCGGAATACATGTCGGGGATACGGAACGCCCGGATGAAATCGAAGAAATACCGTTCAAAGCGTTCGCCGGAATAGGTCAGCCCTGCGGAGGTGGAAAGCCCCGCGCCAGCGCCGATCACGATCGCGTCCGCCGTTTCGAGCTCCGCTTTCAGGCGGGCCAGGTTTTCCTCTCGTTTGCCGACACCGCAGCTTAATCCGTCGCGGAACGTGCGCACCGCGGCAAGACCCTTTTCGATGGTCTCCAGATACCCGTTGGGCAGGTTAGAATAAGAGGTCTTCATAGATTTGTTTGTCCTCGTCCCTGAATACGTTGAAGATTATGCGATCAACGGCGCTTGGGTGTCCTTTTATCCATTCCGTGACCGTCTCCACAGCGATCTCGGCTGCCCGTTGATTGGGAAAGCGAAAGACGCCGGTGGAGATGCAGCAGAATGCTACACTGCGAAGGCCGTTTTGCTCGCACAGATCCAGCGTGTTCCGATAACAGGCGGCAAGATCATTCTCCAGCCTCGGTGTCAGTCGATATTCCACGATGGGGCCGACGATATGCACGATCTTTTTCGCCGGGAGATTATAGGCGTCCGTCAGCATAGGAACGGCGGTGGGCTGTTCGTAGTCCATGCCGTACCGTTCCCGCAGCAGCGTCATCTGTCGGCTGCATTCCGCACGAAGCTGCACGCCCGCAAAGGTGTGGATACAGTTGTCGATACAGGTGTGCATTGGAACGAAGCATCCCAGCATCTGCGAATTGGCTGCATTTACGATGGCATCCACGGCAAGCCGCGTGATGTCGCCCTGCCAGATGGACAGACCATCCCGGATCTCCGGAATATCCGAAAGCTCTATGACGCCGTTTTCCCGGATACGTTCCCGCAGATAAGCATCCTGTACGGCAAGAACGGCATCGTCCATTTTTCCCGGCATCCGGATGTTCATAAGAGAACGCAGAATTCGCCTTTTCCCTTCCGTATCAGCCGGTGTCCGCAGGTCTTTATATTGGATGGAATCGGCTTTGAATTCCTCAACGAGGTAGTCCAGTCGTTGATCCTGAGCCTTTTTTTCTTCCATGTGATTACCTTCTTTCTACGGCACCGACAGGGCATGCCGCCAGACAGTTCCCGCAGTGCAGGCAATGATCCTGCATGATCATATACGGTATGCCTTCAGTAGTGATGCATTTCTGTGGACACACTTCCACACAGCTGCCGCAGCCAATACAGGCATCGGTAATGAAATATCCTTCAGGCCTCTTCTCCGCACCGCCGAAGGTGAAGGAGGCGCGTTCAATCGGTTTCTTCGTCAGATCAAACCATTCACCGATACCCTCGTATATTTGAAACACCGTCAGCGCATGCATGGATTCCTCTGTCGGGTAGATCTCACGCATATAGGGATTTTTCTTAAAGAGTTCAGGGATCTTATCGTATCCAAGTTCACGCACCTTGCCACGAACAGAAAGCGCGACGCTGGACATGGTATTTTCTCCCTTAAGGGCAGTGAAAGCAAGAAACCCACGTTTGACGAGACGATCATAGAAGCCCTTTCCTTTAGCTGTCAGAAAGTAGAGACTGTTAGCGTCATAGTCCATCATGTCGATGGCTGCCGTAACGGGAAGCCTGTCATCGTCGACAGTGGCGACTATAACCGTATGGATTTCTTCAACCAGATAAGCCAGATAGTCTTTTGTCTCCATGCATATTTCCCTTGCAGTTCTTAAGCCGTTTCAAATACCGAAGCGTATATTTTTCACTGTTCTTTTTTCTATCTTCAGGTTTTCGTAAACACGGATTCCGCCATCGCCGACTGGAGCTTGTGCCAGTAATCCGACTTTGACAGCACGATCTGTTGGAAGATTAAAGAAGCGTGTCATATAGTATTTCACTCCATCTTCCGAATAATGGAACGAAAAAGAGCTTCCCGCGCGGCAGACTTTCAGCCATACCGTATTGCCTTCGATGTTGCTGCCATTTGCATCATCAGATTCACCGCTTCTCGTTACTACGCTGACAGCTGCATGCGTGTCAAAATCTGTTTTTTCAAAACACGCCTTAGCCCAATTCTGCATATCCATCATTACCATGACAGAAGCAGAATCATAGGTGTCCTGAAAAGCATGAGACACTTTGACCTCCATGACAAAATCCCCGTCCACCTCTGTGTAATAGAATGGTGCATTACAAAGGGTCTCAGGTGTAATGCCTTCTTCGCTGACCGCGCCATTATTACAGAAAAAATCACTCCGTGCAGGGGCCTGAATCTCGATCCTGCTTCCTTCCTTTTTGATCTGTCCTTCATTAATCCACTGGAATACCATATGCTCCTCCTTAAAAAGAGCTCCGGGACATTCCGTCACCGAAGCCCTGATTGCTATGATTCCTCAGTAAGTATTTCCTGCATGCCTGCACGAAGATCGGCAAGCGTGTATTCTTTCATCTTGTCCTCCATCGAATTCTGAATCTCCTTCAGCTTTCCATCCAGCAGTCTGTGGATGTTTCTTCCCACAGGGCATTCAGGATTCGGTGCTTCATGGAAGTGGAAAAGATCACCGTTCTCTACAGGTTCAATCGCCTGATATACATCATAGAATGTGATCTCTGAAAGAGGCCTGTTCACTGTAATACCACCAGTTCCTCTCGCCACGGTGATCAGTCCCGCATTCTTCAGCTGTGTAAGAATCTTGCGAATGATGACAGGATTTGTGTTAATACTCCCGGCGAGGAAGTCGCTGGTCACTTTATAATCATCCTTGAAAGTATCCACACAAGTGAAGATATGCAGGGCAACTGTAAATCTGCTTGAAATCTGCATAACATCGCCCTCCTGCCACCATTCTACAGCATTCCTGCTGTAATTTCAATGGTTACATTAGAACTTGCCGTTCTGATTCTGCCACGTATCCTCAGCGGCCAGCGGTTCCATCACATCCCAATGCTCCGCGATCTTGCCGTCTTCAACTCGGAACAGATCATAATAGGTGGTCGGAGTCCCTCCGAAGGTACCCTCGCTGACAGCCAGACCATAGTTACCATCCGCCAGAACATAGTGCGTCCTGGTGTAGACCATCTGAATGCCCTGCTCGGCAAGGGCAGCCAGCGCAGCGCCAAGCCCGGACAGGCCATCGGCAATACCCGTGTTATGCTGGATGTAGTTGTCGCCGTCAAAGTAGCTGGGGAGCTTATCTGGATTCTCGCCGCGCAGCACATCGCCAACGAATCCGGCGACGATCCTGCGGGTCTCTTCCTTGTCAACATCTTTCTTTTCCTTTGTACCGTCGGTTTGGGTATGACCGGAGGGATTGGGATCTGCCGTTGCCGCGAGATTGTCCCAGTGCTCCGCAATCAGCCCTTTCTCATCGAAACGGAAAATGTCGAAAGCGACCTGTTCACCCATCCCTGCAAAATTGTAGACGGTCTGCAGGAATACCTTGTCGGCATCCTCAAAGGCGCGGATGTTGTTGACAGTGGTCGTCACGGGAGCGGAAGCGAGGTAAGCAACGCTGCCTACGAAAGCGTCACGCCCGGTACCGTATGCCAGGTTGTGCTGAATATACCCTTCAGCCAGCAGAGAAGCAGCCTTTTCGGTATCACCGGAAGCGAAAGTGTTGATCAGTGCAAGTGCTTTTTCAATCTTTGTCATGATGGTATCCTCCTTGTTGTTTTGCCACGGCGGCTCGTTGTAACCGTCATAGTTTCATCTGACAGGGAGAATATAACACGTTCTTGATGTAATGTCAATAGTTACATCAAAATCTTTTTGATTCTTTTTCGCGGGGTGCATTTTTGCAGGGTGGGGTGCATCGCTTTTTTTCTTGACTTTTCAGCGGTTCAGAGTGATTACTACTCAAAAATAAGCGTTGGAGGTTTTATGGATAAAAAGCAAAACACCTCGGAGGTAAACTATCGGCTATCGATTGTGATATTAGACACCCTCCTGATGAAACAGGTCATCACTCCAGATGAATATGACTGCCTGCGATGTCATTTGGCTGAAGATACTGGTGCCCCAATAGGATTGCTCGAATCTAAAAATATGCTATGGAAGAAAGAATTGTAATACGGATTGATGCACCTTCACTTCCACAGATTTCAGGATTTCACCGTTTCAAACGTGTTGCCGCATATGCACGCGTTTCGACTTCATCAGAAGAGCAGTTGAACAGCGTTGAAGCCCAAAAATCATACTATAAAGAGTACATTGGCAGACACAAAGAATGGGTCTTCGCCGGGCTCTATACTGATGAGGGCATTTCCGGCCTTTCGTATTTGAGGCGTGAAGGCTTTAACCTAATGATCAACGACGCGTATGCAGGCAAGATCGATTTGATTGTTACAAAATCCATCAGCCGGTTTGCACGCAATACGGTTGATACCCTGACTCATATCCGCAAATTAAAGGAAAAAGGGGTTGCTGTATATTTGAGAAGGAAGATATCAATACACTCGATGCAAAGGGCGAGTTCATGATAACACTCCTCTCCAGCATGGCCCAAGAAGAATCGAGGTCGATTTCAGACAATGTAAAATGTATAAGGACTTTTTTACAGGGGAGGGGTGCAAAAAAGAAGGACCCTAATTGTATCCAAATTAGAGTCCTTCTATGTGAAAGAGCGCCGTAATGATACGAAAACCTATGGAAAAACGCCAAAATGATAACCGCCAGCAGGATGTGTTTTTCCCGCTGGCGGTTCGTTTTCTCATTTCACATATTCTTGCTCGATTGCCACACCGCATTTGAATTCGACCACGATGCCGTCGTTCCTGACGTGTATTCTGTCGACAAGCATTTTCATGGTCGTGCCATCTACCGTGGTGAGCGTATCACTTTGCATCGTTTGCTCTATGAAGGTATCGAGCCACATCCTGACCTCGGCATATTTGGCTGCCGTTCCTTGCAGCTCATTGCGCTCGGCCTCCAGTTCCTTCATACGCTCACTGTACTCTTTAACCCGTGATGCATATTCCACAGCCCCGATTTCCATCCGTTGCTTTGCCTTGTGCAGTGCGAGCGCAGCCTCTTGCAGCTGAATGGTTTCCTCATCGATCCTCTCCATTGCCGCTTTGTTTTCCGGTTCCAGTGCGAGTTCCGCGCCGTCCCTCACCACCTCAACTACTTCTTCAGCGCTATCGACGAGCCTTCGCATTGCGGTGAGGTAAGTTGCCTCCAACACATCTTCGTTGACGTGATGACTGTCGCATTCTGCTCGACCATTGTTTATCCTATTGCAGCAGCCCCACCATCTTGATTTCCCGATTTTTCGCGCGTGACCCCGCGCCGTTGTCCGATAAAATAGGCCTAGAGATTTGACTCCCCCTACCCGGCAGGCGAAACGTCACGGAAAAGTTGCTCTTTCCGGAAAAACGCTGGGAATGGTCTGCCCCATATATTCTGCCCTCAAAAAGGGCGTTATTCTCAATTTCAAGTATCAAGCTTGTCGGAGGTAGCACCTATGGCGTCCTCCTTTCCGTTAGCCCAGACGTATGATCTGGCTGTTTGCCGTGATGCGATCCACCAGAGTCTGCATCAGGTGTGTATCCTCCGCGGCACTGACCCAACCGGACAGTTCACGGTTCGTAATGATGATGAGGCTGCGTGCCTCATTAAGGAAAGATACTGCCCGATAGAATACCGGCAGATTCTCCGGTGTGATGTTGGCGTACATCACGTCGTCGATGATGATTACTGAACAGTCCAGCATGTAGCGGTAGATCTTTTCCGTCTTACGGGAACTGTCCTTGTTTTTGATCACCCGCAGAAACTCTTCAATATTGCAGTAATACACGGTCTCTCTCCGGACCAGCGCCATCTGTCCGATGTGCGCCGCCAGCGTCGTTTTTCCGGTGTCGCATTTGCCGATGACGACGATATTCTGTTCATCCTCGATCCACTGCATAGATTCGAGCTGCTCCACCTGCCATGCGATTCCCGGCTTCAGCCGCGACGGATCAAATTCCCTTTGCGGCAACCGACTGGCATTCCTGTTCCGTTTGATCGCCGCCTGACTGCGGAGCTCCAGTTCCGCACTGAGAATGTAATCCAAGTAATCGATATTGGATACCGTCTCCCGGTTTAGATCGATCTTACCGTGGGCAAGGTTCTGCAGATTCAACAGCCGAGCTTTCTCGTATAGTTCAATCAAGTTTGCCATGTTGTTCCTCCGCAATCTCTTCTGCCCGTTTTTTACAGTGGTAGAAAGCGTTCTCCGTTAGCTTTCGTTTCCCTATGCCAACACCGTACCGATACAATAGGTATGCCTGAATCTCGTTGAGCGAGCATATCTTTACCCGCAGGCAATACCGAATTGCCGCTTCCACTTGCCCGACAGAATACGCTTTTGCCAGTGAAACGATCTTCGCCATCTGAACATTGGCATACCGCTTGTTCTGCTCTCGGAGCATGGAAATAAAGTTCTCAATATCTTCTACCTCTCCGAAGATACGGCGGAAGGCGCTTTCTCCAACCGTCGCCATTCCGGCGTCTTCATTCTGATATGGAATATCTCCACCTTCTTCCGCAGCTTTGCGGCATTTGTGGATAAGCTCACCGGTGTCCGCCTTATAGAACATGAGCATGCCGTCAACTTCCTCTATACGGACCTGATCGTACTGCTTGACCCGTGATCGTGGCAGCTCATATTTGCTCCAGCCGTAAATCACGGCATTCTTGTCGGATACAGCGCGAATTGCCACTTTGACATCCTCGAGCTGCACCTTCTCAAGATGCTTGGATTCCTCACGAAACAACTCCCGCGGGGCTTTTCGTGTGCGTTCATGGATGGTGCCATTGCACTCTTTATCAAGCCATTCCAATGCCGCGCTGTTGAGGGAATCGATGCCGGTGTAAAGCCGTCCCTGCAAAAAGCCCTCCTTGACATACCGGACGAAGCTTTCCACTTTTCCTTTCGTCTGTGGATCACTTTTCCGGCATAGGATCACGCTAAAGCCTGCCTGACAGACGAAATCCTCGAATGCCGGCACCAAGATGACATTGCCGTAGTGTTCGCTGACAACAAACACCTTGTCCTGATCGTAGAGAATCGTCTGTGTCCGACCTCCAAAATAACGGAAGGCGTATTTGTGCGCGTCAATGGCCGTCTGTGTCCGAAATGGCTCCCGGCTGAAATACACAAATCGCATCCGGCTGTAGGATAATACCATGCAGAAGAAGTACACCCACAGGTTCCGATCGTACATGTCCTTCATTTTGAACTGACCGAAATCTACCTGCGCTTCGTAGCCGGGCGGTGTTTCCTCCCGGAAAGAGGTGGGGCGATTCTCCGGCTTGATGTATCCGGTCTGCTCCCGCAGCGTTTTCACATACCGGAAAAAGGTGTTCTTCTTGTAATCGAAATCCGGAAACTGATCCTTGATTCGATACATGATGTTTGTCGCCGGCGTCTGCGGGCAGATTTTCAGGATACTGAGGATAAAGGCCCGATACTGTTCGAGATACGGCGTGTTGTTTCGCAGGTAGGTCTCGAACGCATCCTCGTCCATCCGCAGCCATTTGTTTGCGCTGGGCACCGAGATCCCAATCTTCTTGCAGATCGTTGTCGTCGGCACGCCCAGTGATTTTAAGTGCTTGAGCTCTAAAAACTGTTCTTTGGAAATCATATTGTTTTACCTCCTTTGTCCGTTATTTGATTTCCAATTCAGCTTCGCACAATCATACGCATCACCACCTTTCATATATGGCAACAGCCACGGTTTCCCGTGGCTGTGTACTCTTCTGATGTTCATATGGTTTTTCGAATATAGTAGGTAGATCGTCCTCCGCCGCGCTTTTCGATTTCGCCGCTGGCGCAGAGCGCTCTTAAATGGCGTTCCACCGACGTGGCGCTCATGGACGTGACAAGCTCTGCAATCTCGACTTTCGTAAACCTGCCGATTCTGGTTTTTACAGCGTTTCGAACGGTTTCGAGTGGGGAATCGGAAACGAGCTCCATCCGATCTTCAAAATCTCGATATGCCGCGATAATCGTTCCGAGCAGATATTTAATAAACGCCGTTGGATCGTCTTTGCCCTCATGCCAGCCGCTCTGTGAGGCTTCCAGTGCGTCGTAATAGCTTCCTTTCGTTCTCGCGATTTTGGCTTCCAACGAGATATACTTGCCGATCTCATACCCACTGCGATAGAGCAGCAACGTCGTCAGCAGACGCGACATCCTGCCGTTTCCGTCGATGAACGGATGAATGCAGAGGAAGTCGTGGATAAAGCATGGGATGATCAGCAGCGGGTCCACATTGCCTTCACCGATAGCGAAGTTGTATGCATCACACAGCTCCCGCATAGCCTCCGGCGTTTCATACGGTGCCAGAGGGGTAAACAGAGCATAGGTCCTTCCATCCGCCGTGGTCGCGCTGATATAGTTCTGGACGTTTTTGAATGAACCGCCAAATGCGCTGTCCGTGTGGCTGTACATGATCTTATGAAGCTGAAGGATATAGTTCGGTGTCAGGGGTATATACTCGAAATTCTCGTGCACCGTGTTCAGCGCGTCGCGGTACCCAGCGATTTCCTTCTCGTCGCGTGTGCGCGGCGTCGTCCTCTCACTCATGAGCTGCCGCAGGCGCGTGTCCGTCGTGCGAATGCCCTCGATCTCATTGGAGGATTCCGTGCTCTGGATTTTTGCGATCTCGATCAGCTTTTCGACCTCGGCTGGTTTTTGACGCAGATACAGCGTCTGCTTTCCCTTCTGTTCATGGATCTGAGAAAGGTAACCGACGATCTCATTATCCCACGCCTTCTCTTTCAGAAATCCATAATCAAATCTCCGCATTTTCTTCACCTCACTTTATTCTCATCAATTATACCATGTTTGACGAGAATATTCAAGTGTTTGATGGATTTATTATCCTGGCTGATTGTGCAATAATACATCTGATATCCGGGGCCGTTGTGTACAGACCCCTTGTAATGGGAAAGAGCTTCTTTTCCCGGATCATACGATGAATCTTATCATTCGGTTTTTTATATTTCGAAAGCGCTTCCCGCAGCGTTTCTGTTGTATAGATCATAACATCATACCGTTTTTGCCCACAGCATTGGATTATCTGGCGCAGATTTTTCGATTTCGACGTTTCTGCCTGCCTAGGATAAATGCCATCCCGACAGAGACAGAATGAGGAAATCCCTTATAGTACAAGGATTGGTATTCTTTTTGTTGTACTGAAGTATGTAGTATCTGAAGCTATATCTGAAAAATGCATATGTGAGAAAGAATAATAGGAGATTCCCGGAAATCGCTTCAGATGCTCCTTTTCTTCAGCCGAGCGGTGAGGTGTGAGTTTCTGTGAGGCTTTTTCTCATAAACCCGTACGTGAGAAGAAATATATATAAATTCCCGGGAATAGTCTCGCAATGGCCGTTTAAATCACACTTGAGCATCGGCGTTGCGTAATGTTAGTGTCTTTTTTGAAATCATGTTATAATCCTCTCCACCTACGAAACGAATTATTGTTCAAGATTCAGCACCTCGTCAAGGTAGCAAATGGCCGTTCGGAAAATCTGTGCGAGTGCCGAATTCGATGTCTCATAAAAAATCTTGTACAGAGCGAGCACCTTTTCCTTAATGTACTGTTCATGCTCTTTTATCTGATCCGCACTCATGAAGAGAAGTGCCTCTACACATGTGTTAAGGTTATTTTCTCCAGCTGTAAAATCCGGTGTTTTTTCTGCCAGCCAAAGGTCGACGTACTCTTTCCTTTTTTGAGATGCCGTTGTTTCCCTTGATGGGAACACCCGCATCTTAAGCACACGCTCCCCTTTGAGCCGCGCGATCAACGTTTTCTTGGCATTGCCGCGAACGGTAATGGATTCGAGCTTATTAATAACGGTCTCTATGTCTTTACCGCACAGAGCCAGATAGTGGTATACGGGCAGATTGCCTGATGTGGAGGAACAGATGCGCTTGATGTAATCGATTGGGTTCTCAACCCGCTCATTTTTCAGGAATGACTCAATAATATCCGTCTGCTCTATTGCCTTTATCACATTCTTCGTTTTGGCGACGATCATCTTGCCTGCTTCTATCGTCTGGACATCACCTACAAGGCGCAGAGTAGGCGCTCCGCCTTTTTCTACGAATTCGCCTTCTTTGATGAAAGAAATCTTTTTCAGCAAGTCTTCGGCGATAACAATTTTTCCGCCTGCTCCGCTAATTTCTCCCTTGGAGATATCCATGATATATGCATTTTCCACACCGATACGAGCTGCGTTCATCAAAAACCGCAGCCACTGCCGTTCCTCTATTGCGCGCTTTTCATCAATGATGCGTTGCAGCTCAGGATATTTAATGCGTTCGGTTCTTCCTCCATATCTGTAATAGATGTCGGATTCCTTTAGTGAGTACTTTGAATTATTACCGCCGTCATACAACTTTTTGCAGATTACGGGCTTCACCTTTGCCGGGTAAATGTAGATAATTCCAAAGGAAAGGGATTTATATTCGTATATGCAATTCGTCCATTCTATATCTGGCGCAAAGTATTCCTGCAAAAGCTGAGTAAACTTTTCTACTGGTAACGACGAAAAACGTCCCAGTGCTTTTTCGTCGAGGCCGAGCATTGTATGGGGCTTGTCCTGTACACCAAAAATGATGTACCCACCCTCATTATTTGCAAATGCTGCAATTGTTTTCAGGTACATGGCGGCATTTGCCATATTAAACGATGCTTTGAATTCGTGATTCTTATCCTCGCGCTTTATGAGTCGATCAGGATATTTGGCGCTTGTCTTAAAAATCTTGAATAGCTCGTTTTCGTCAAGCGGGTTCATGTTTTCGCCCTCCTTCCACTCTATTCCTGTAATATTAACCTATGCTATATACGCCTTTGTTTTTCAAGATGAATGAAAGCTGAATCTTGGTATCCTTGCCTGCATCTTTGCCGTCGGTAACGTGCACATGAACGTAAGCATTATCGCCGTCTGTGGTTACGTTCGTAACTTTTCCAACAAAGCCATCCTTTCGACGGATGGTCTTGCCGATGTAGCCGGAATAGACGGACATGCCGGATTTCTCACCATCATCGTCTGTGCCCACTTGGGCAACTATCGGTTGTTTTGTGCTTTTTACAACCTCCGATAAAAGCAATAACTCACGAATTTCGGCAAAGTGCGTCTGCGTAAACCAAAGCTCATTGTCCTCATCGAGGGCGATAGTCACATAATCCCCGTTTTCGATATCCGTGTCTTTCATCGTAAGAAATGTTCTGCGGACGGACTCCATGAGATCCTTGTTTGATCGCATGCGACGATAAGCTGCGGCACAGTTGGGGCATAAGCAGAGATTCACAGGATCCAGTTCCGTCTCCGGTTTCAGGAATATCTCCGTTGCCTCGAACGAGGAACAGGTTTCATGGCAAAGCTGACAGGCAAATTTGAATCGGTTATTTCCTTCGTGCCTGTACATATTCGACAGGTATGCCTTTGCTTCTCTCGGGTGATTACTAACACGTATGCTCCGGATTTTCTCTTCATAGCGTACTGGATCAGCATAGATGAGCATCTCTGCCGCGTGCTTTCGCAGCGCATCCCAGCTGCGAACATGAAGAGTGGGAAACGGGAGCGGCGCGTCTTCTTCGACACTCTCATAATTGTCTGACGATCCGTATCGCTCATTTAGATCGGCAGTAGAGATGCCGTAGCGCTGCCGCAGTTCGCTCTCGAAATATGCTTCCAGCTTTTCCTGCGGGATAGTCTTCTTCAGTTCATCCACTTCGTCAGCATCGGTTTTCTTAAATCCTATGAGCTTGAGAACAACGGAATCCGGCCTTATTTTGCCGTAAATGGATGTGCTGATGTCATGTCTTGAAATTGATTTCGGAGAAACAAGTTCTCCTGCTTCAGTGTACAGCCATTTTCCGTCCCATCCCAAGCCACGCTCACCGCGAAGAATGTGTATCATTTCGCACGGTTCATTTTCTTTGTTGGGAACGGAACTACCGCCAATATGCACAAGCCCGCAAAGCCTACTTTCGTTGACGGTTAATACCTTCATGATCGCCTGCGATTTCAGTATTGAATCTTTAGCCGAGGGATGCGCCGATATGTACTTGAGAACATCCTTTAACGCATCCGTTGAGAATTTCCAACGGAAATCGCCAGTTGTCCACCATTCCGGCTGTTTCCCGCGAGACCCTGTTTCGTAGGTGCCCGATACGGTGTTATCTCCGATCGTGATGGAATTACACACGCCGAGCGACAACAGCATCGGCGTTTCAATACCATGGTTGTTGTAAAAATCTACATCGACGAAGAACACGTTTTGACCAAGGTTCCTATAGTAGCTCTCTACGTTGATCCCTTCTGTGCTGATCGGGAGAAAAATCCTGAAGGCGTAGCAGCTGCGCATTTTCCCGTCGGTGCATCTGAGGGCAAGGAGCTCTCGAATGATCCGATTTACTTCATCTTCGTATTCTTCACGTTTTGAGTACTTGATAAGCGCCTTGATGTCTTCGATATGCTGATCATCATAGATGTGCCCGCTCTCATAGCGCTTCTTTATGTCTTTGATCAGGAACTCATATTCGTTTGGCTTCTGCAACTGGAGAATGTCATCGAAGAAATGGCGGCATCTTTCGTACAGCGTTGCATCCACAAAATTGATGTCTGCGCTGCGGATTTTGGGGGACGGAAGGAAAACGTTCGGAATGTATGTTTTACCTTCACGCCGGAAAGGAGCAACGAATGTGCCTGTGGCAGTCTTCACGATGTTTGCCGTGGTCATATTCGTTTCATACCTTGATTTTGAAAACGCTCCGGGTATGTTTTCAAAAATGCCGTACAGATCTACCAGCCAGTCGATTGACTGCGCCGGAAGGAACTTCGGATTCGAGGCAAAGAAACCTCGGAGATCCTACCTGTACGCCGAGTTCTCCCGTCATATAATCGAGGACATGCTTGTACTCTCTGTTCGTTTCCGTAAGGAACGTCGGAAGCCAGCAGTATTTGCCGCCGTCGTTTATCAGCTGAGTGAGCAGCTCGTCCGAAAAGACTGACGCCAGTCTTTCCTGTCTTGCGATCTTTGCATATTTCGGATGAACATACTTGCCAGCCTTTGTAGGAATAACGGCGGTGCTTCGGAATAAATCCCGGACGGTTTCGTAAAGCGGGAGGAAGAGGCCGAACGTATCAAATCTGTCTTCGTCTATGGGCAGTGCCTTAACGAAGCTCATGTTCAGCTGTCCGGCTGCCTTCATTTCGAGAATGCTTTCCCGAAGCAGGATTGCCGTTTCTTTTGCCAGATAAACATTATCGGCATCATCCGACGGAATGCTGCTGCGGTTCGGAGTAGTACGGAACGGGCCCTGCACGATAAAATCCAGCTTGCTTTCTGTCTCGGTCGGGAAATACACAGAGACGTAGGGATTTGGTGCTTTGATGCATTGGTATACGCCGCGCTCTTCCTTTACCGGGAATGCTATATCTACGGTTCTGAGCGGGTATTTGTCCAGCTTGCGGGAAAACATCAAGTAAGAGATTATCTCCGCATCATCCGGATCGGACTTTTCTTTTTCAGAAACGCCGAGTGCAGAGACGAGGGACGAATGATCATTGATTCTAACCTTTTCCAGAAGGTATTCGCCCGTTATGGGCTCTTCGTCCGTGTCTATCTCATATTCGATCGATTCGAGGTGCTTCATGAAGAGAAGCGTCGTTATTCCAAGGTTCTGCAACTTCCGGGCAAGGGTATCAATCAGTGCCGGAATGGTTTTAAATCCAGAGAACGTATGACCGACCGAAAACGGGAAAACAAAACGCGTGGTGTATGACCGTGGAATCGGTTCTTCAGGAATATCCTCCGGCCTTGTGAAGTCCTTGATTTCAACAGCAAACGGAACAGCGTCTCCCTCGATTTTTCCTGTATAACGCGAGGGATCACTATAGAGCAGAACGGTATCGCAGATGCCGAACACGGATTTGAAGCCAACGCCGAACTCGCCAATCTGATTCAGGTTATCCACCTTATCGGATTTGCCGATATCGCAAAGCCCCTGAAGGTTTGCCGATGTAAATGGCTTGCCATCGTGCAGAACCTCCAGCCGATCAGCATGCTGGATGAATTTAATGTTTTTGGCTTCTGCGTCTTCTGCGTTCTGCAGGAGCTCATATACAAAGTGCGACTTATCCGTATAAAGCTGAATGATTCTCTCCAAGGCGCGGCGCAGCATTCCGTCCTTGTCCTGTGCCGTTCTGACTCTGTCAGCAATGTTGCTCATGATTAACTCCTCTTGATCTCGATGATGCCGTTTGCAATCAGAGATGTGTGGATATCCGCGCGGGAAGCGCGGTCGTTAATTTCGTCAACTTTTGTCTGATACTTTTCTGTAGCGGTGCCGAGCTCGCTCTGGTACATCCTGCGAATCTTCTCGTCGAATGCGTCACGGATTTTCTGCTCCAGCGTTCTCTTCCGGTTCCTGTAGTTGCTGCTGATGCTCTCCAGCTTATAGTTTGCAGTGCTCTGGATACCGGCGAGGTACGTCTCTTTTTCCCGCTGCCATAGAGCGATGTGTATACCTTCCAAGCCAGCCCACGTGCCCTTGTCAACAGTAATGCTGGTTGTGGAAGTATCCGCGTCCTGTAGGATATCCGTGAACTCTGCCGCCAGCAGTTCGTTCTCGCAAATCGGCACGACGCGGAACATCGGGTTCAGCCCAACATAGCTCCACGCGTAAATGGAGAACGGATATGTACCCTCCGGCAGTTCTTCGGAATAGTATTCCAAATGGATGTGCGACACCTGACTGGTGGCGTAGTATTTGGCTGCCTGCTTGACCAGTGGATGCATGGGGGTAATGAAGAACGCCCGCCGTTCTTTCGATGCGGTCTCCGATGTAAATGTCAGCCGGTGCATCGGCTCGGAGCCCTTCAGGTAATTCTCCCATCTGCGCTTCAATGCCGATTTGATATTTGATAGCCTGCGGAAATCTTCGAGAAGCGTTAACCGAGCTTCACGGTTCAGACGGATCTGCTTGAGTTCAGATGCGCCGATGATGTACTGGCCTTCGCCGAGCCGGTCTCTCAAATAACGTTCAACAAGCCGCTGAATGCTGAGTGGCGAAATCCACGGGCTTTCTGCGTCTTTGATCTCCTTTGCTGCTGTGTAGTTTGAGAGATCGAAACCGAACAGCGCCCGCTCTTCATCTTCCAGCTTGCTGAGTTCCTGCATACGGCGGATTTCGTTATCTGCCATCTGCTCCAGCTTGCGACGTCGCTCTTCATCGGTCAAAGCGGTATTCACAGCGATTTGCTCGATCTGCGCACCGATTGCGCCGAGTACTTCTTCGCATTCGCCGATGCTGCGCTCGAATATGCCAATTCGCATCAAGCAGCGGGAGTAGATATCCGCGTCCACGGTGTCCGCCGTGATAATGTTATAAATGTTGACCGCTTCGCTCTTCTGGCCGCGGCGGTCGATTCGACCGATACGTTGTTCAATGCGCATTGGGTTCCATGGCAGATCATAGTTGATCATAGTGTCGCAGAACTGGTAGTCCAAACCTTCTGAGCCTACTTCTGTGAAGAGCAGGATGTCCAGCGCATCCGGGTCTGCTTTGTCCAGCTCAAACCGTTCACGCAGTGCGCGACGGTCATCGTCCTTGACGCTGCCGTTGATCTGCGCGACGCGATAATTGCGGCTGCGCAGCTTCTTTTCCAGATAGGCAAGTGTATGCCGGAACGAGCTGAAGAGGATGATCTTGTTGTTTTCCAGCTTCTGCTTTTCGTCGATCACCGTGCAGATGCTGTCGAACTTCGGGTCGTCTTCCGGCAGCAGATCTGCGAGTTCCAGCACATGATGAGCCAACGCCATCAATGTGGACGTGGCTTTTCCGTCCAGATTGTACTCATCCATGTCTACATCCGGGTCTTCAACCATCTGGTCAAAGCGCCGTGTGATCAGATCCCGGATGTGGGGCGCGAGCCCGAAGATGCAGCTTGCCGCCTGACGTCGGATCGTGCTCATCATGAAGGGAATGCAGCGCACATTGTGGAGCTTGGAAAGCGCTTCGTATTCAAATCTCAGCAGTTCGTTATGCAGGTCGTACTGCTGCGGGGTGAAGCTGGTTTCGACCGTGTAAGACCGGCGGATGCAGAAATCCTGAATATCCTTTCTGCGTGTCCGGTTCAGCATGGTGTTGAAGCTGTGGAGCGATTCCACATCGGAAACGAGTTTGACGCGTTCTTCGCGTGTAATGTCCGGCCTTGCCAGTCGTGCCAGAACGTCTGCGTACAGTGGATTCTTGGCAATGATATTTTCGCCCCACTGTGTGGATCGGATATTCTGCAGCTCGGCAATGGCAACTTCCTGCCATCCTTCGCCCGCTCCGCGTATCGCGTGAGAGCACCTGTAAATGAATTCGTTGGGTCTGGACATCATGCGGAACACGTCTTTGTCCATGATGACGTCCGGGCGCAGCAGATTCATCAGCGTGAAAAGGTCGTCATCGCTGGTCTGCAGCGGGGTGGCGGTCAGCATGATGACTGCATCCGCGTGCTCGCAGAAGTACCGGACACACTTATATGCGTATGCCTTGTCTTTGTCCAGACTGCCGTTGCGGATATGATGCGCTTCGTCGATGATCACGAGATCAAAGTGCGGCGCGGGGTCGAGATCCAGAAGCCCGTACCGCTTACCTCTGCGGTGGTCTTCGCCCTCATATACGCGGCTGTCCAAAATGGAATACGGAATGATGGCCTTGTTATAGCGTACCGGCCATTCCTCGTCTCGGTGGGTGTCGGATATGGCCTGCCGGAGGATTGCGCCGTCGAGCGGGATGAAATCCTCATCGAAGCGTTTCATTTCAAGCTCCCATTTCCGCTCTGCTACCAGCGGCTTCGGGCAGATGATCAGAATATTGTCCAGCTCGCTTCTGGCTTCCAGTTCCTTCACGATCAGACCGGCTTCGATCGTTTTGCCGACGCCGACACTGTCCGCGATCAAGATCTTCGGCTCATCCGATTTGATAAGCTTCAGAGCGGGGCGGAACTGATACGGCACAAAATCGATTCTTGCCGCGTTCAGCGAATATAAATTGCCCGCCGAAGGGTTGTTGATTTCGTATGCTGTCAGGTTGCTTTGCAGTGTGCTCAAATCCACCCAGCTGTAGGACGGCGCGGAATCGATCTTCTGAATCTGTCCTTCATAGAAGGTTTTGATTTCGCCGTCGACGAATACTTCGTATCGCTTGGTGCCGCCAATGTCCGTGACGGAGAACACCATGCCTTTGGTGTTTGGATCTCCGGTGAGATAGACGCGATCCTTTTCCTGAATGCCTCCCGTGCTTGTCTGCGCCGGTTCCGGCGCTTTCACTTTGACCGGCTCGGTTTCAAAGACTGCGGAGAAATCGGCATTTTCAACTTCGCGCCGGAAATCTTCGATGCCCTGCGTGTATTTATTGGTTACCATCACGTTCTCAAAGAACGCCAGAATGGTATCGAGATCCCGCAGCACGATATCCTTGTCGGCGATGGCACCGGCGAGGTGCGCCCAGTTGTTGCGCACCTTCATCATGTCCCGGACGCATTGACGGTCGCGGGTTGGAAGATAGGCAAATGAACGCATGTCGTACCATGATTTGTCGGCAACACGAAGCATAGCTGCAAGATCGAGATCTTCCAGTTTCGAGTAACCATTTTCCTCGGCATACTGCTTTTGCGTAAAAGACAGGTTGTCCATGACGCAAATCTGCCACCAGTCCTCGCTTACGCGGGGGAGCATTTTGCCAAGCCATGCACAGAGTTCTTTTGTGGCTGTGTGCAGATACTCATGCATTTTGCTGACGATAACTTGTTCGTTCATCTGCGTCTCTTCCTTTTCTATCTATTACTGAAAGAATCCGTCGCTCTCAAAGATGTGGTTCAGCTCATCGTTGCTTGCGCAGCGAGAAACCTTATCACGGATGGAACTCTTGGACATATCCAGACGGAACGCCCGCTCTCTGCCGACAGAGTCGCGCTGCATACGGATGAGCTGGATTCTGCCGACACCGGGGTTCTGCCGTGCATATTCCGCAAAGCCCTTTGCCTTGCCAAGGTTATCCTGACGGGTCGGATCGTGCGGCTCCAGAATATCAACGACATACTCCGAGCCATCACGGCGAATGATCAGGAAATCCGGGTATGTCGGCCTCTTTTCACCGTCGATCTCATACGGAATACAGAGCGCCCATGAGCCTCTTGACGGATTGCGGAGCCAGCAAACAAAATCCTCATGCTGTTCCTCTTCCGCGATGACCTTGCGCTCCCAGCCGTTCAGATTGATGAGCGCGGTGCCGGAATCGTCTACGAACAGATGGTTCCTATAGAGGACGCCTTCCATTTCATGCGGAACGCGAATGGTCTCCGGCAGACGGAAGTTATGCTTACTGATGATATCGCCGTCCGAAACGATGTCATCATACTTCTTTTTGAATTTCTCCGGCAGGGAGACCGTGCGGCGGCGATTCGCGTCGTTCAGATCATGGAACTTCTGCTGTGCGTAATCGTTCAGCGCGTTCATGCAATCCACGTTCGCCGCGAAGATGATGACCTGAATCTTCAGATTCAGAACGTCATCCTCATCGTAATACCGGTTCACATAGGCGTTTCCGACGCCTTCATTGCCGAGGCGCGTTTCCGCCAAGCGAAACTGCCGCTCGATGTCGGTATCCGTGGTAGAGAAAAGATCGTGGATCGCATAGTCGTCGATCGACCGACCGAACACATCAAATATCTGTGCGCTCAGTTTGAACTGAAGCACCTGTCCGGCAAGGTCGTCATATACGCCCTGACGTTTCAGCAAGCCGATGTGCTCATGGATCTTTTCGACGATATCGGAAATGACCGTTTCCTTCGCGTCCATGTCGATACGGGTCTGCGTCAGGAAACGAGCCAGCGCGTACATGGATTTGAGATAATCGGTGATGCGCACTCTGCGCACGTTGTATGTCAGAAGGCCTGCGTCATTGATGGCCTTCACCACAGCTTCACGGTCAATGTCTGGGTAATCCTGCGGCGGGGTTGCCGGGGCAGGAGTTGCCAGAGGAGACGTAACCGGCTGTGTGATCGTGGTCGTCTGTGTCGGAGCAGTGGGAGTGGCGGGTTGTGTGCCAGCTGCCGAGGCAGCAGGTGCTTGTGTTGCGGGCTGCTGCGATGCTGCCGGTGCTGCAGGCGTTTCCGCTCCGCTCGGCTGCTCCGGCGGATTGTCTCCTAATCCGGGCAGATCGAAAAGCGTCAGCTGATTGGGATCGTAAACACGAGACCGTCCTGGCTGACGGGGCGGTGTTGTATAGGTAGGCCGCAAGCTCAGGGTATCGTAGTTGTCATAGCCCATCTCTTCGGCTTCAATATCGGTGGGGATCGTAGCACCTTCCTCGTCCTGCAGCGCCTTCACGACATCATAGACGGTTGCCTCATTAAACTGCGGCAGATACAGATGCACATCGTTCAGCGTCTCGTCCACGTTGATGTGCTGCTGGGTGGGCGTGCGCACCATTCTGCCCAGAAGCTGCGCGATATAGGTGTGATCCACTGCACGGCGGAAGGACATCATAACCTCTGCTCTGGGGCAGTCCCATCCTGTGGTCAGCGTCTCCTTAAAGAAAACGACCTTGATGCGCTTGTCGTCGGCAATGCGGCTCGGCTCGCAGTAGGGCACATCCAGACCGCCGATCTGAATCGTCGGCGTACCCTCGCCAAAGGCGTGGACAACCTGCCCCTCGAGGAAGCGGTCGCCAAGCCGCTCTTCCATGATGCGCAGGCATTCGTCCAGATCGGTTGCGGAAATCTGATGCCCGCTGCCGTTCTGAACTTGGATGACGAGGATCGGATTGACCTGTCCGTAGTGCTGCTCATAGCAGTATTGATACCAGTGATCCCATTTGTGCCGCCATTCGTCGGTAGCCGCCTGCAACACCGCCATATCGTTGCCGCTGTGTTCGGGATAGGTAATGACGATGCGATCCTTCAACAGGCCGGAAGCGCGAACTTCATCCGCCGTGGTCTTCACATAGTGCGTGGTGGACTGGATGCCTTCCGCCAGCCGGTTGAAACGCTGCGGTGTAGCCGTCATTCCGATGACCACCGGCATTGGCGGCAGACGATCCGCTTCGGAGCCCTTCAGGAACTTCTGCATGATCGTGGTGTTTTTCGTAAGATCTCTTGCACCCTGCGCACCGCGATGGGCTTCGTCGATGATGAAGTACAGCCGGTCGCCCTTTTCGCGCACGGTGTTTGAGAGTGTCTCCCAGATGGTGTACTGCCGTCCGTCCGAGTGCTTCGTCAGGTTGCTGGATTTGGAGAGTTTCTGTGTGTTCAAGAAGTAGATGTGCCCATCCTCCAGTGTCTCCATATCAAAGGCGTCGTCGCTGATGACAACGCACTGATTCAGCCGGATCTTGTCTGCCTTCAGGTCGATCTTCAGCCGCGACTGCTCATTGAGCTGCGGGGAATCGGACAGCCAGATGAAAATGGCCTCAGGCTGCTCGGGGTACAGCTCGTCTCCGTAATAAATATCCTCGATCAGCGCCGACATAACGATGGTCTTACCAGCTCCCGTGGGCGCGGTGTAGGACACCACCTGCGGCGTGTGCGTGCTCCGGTAGTTGCCCAGCGCGGTTGCTACACTCTGACGCAGTCTGGCAAGCGCCGTTTTCTGGAAGGGGAATAATTCAACTTTCATGTCCGCTTACCTCCTGACTGCGTTGATGCGGAAGTTGTCGAGATAGTCTCTGTAAAGCTGGTAGCTTTCCTTGGCATTCAGCCCGGAGATCATGTCCCGGTAGCCGCTGTCGGAGTCCGTCACGAGGAACACCGTTTCGATCTCCGGATGCTCGTCCAGCTTTTCTGCGAATGCCATGTATGCTCTCTCGTCCACCAGCACCGCCATCCTGTTTTCCGGCAGTATGAGCATCTCCGGCACAGTCTTGCCGATGTTGGGGCATGCGCCGTGTGCGCCCGCCTTCATCCACAACGTCGGCAGCATTTCCTTGAACTGTCTGCCCAGCGCCACAGCGTTTTTATCGAGGAAGCCCAGCTTGAAGAAGGCGGCATTCGCCTTGAAGCCGTCAGCCATGGGAATGTCACTGCCGATATAGTTGCCCTTGAGCGGATTGCCGTTTACATCGTGACCCTCGATGGAGCAGACTGTGCGCGGCCAAGTGACATAGCGGGCGATGCCGAGCTTTTCCCATTCCTCATCACCGGGCTTGAGTCCACGCTTGGACATTTCCTTCGCCTCTGCATCGGACACCTCGTTGTTGGTCACCATGATGCAGCGGCGATGCCCGCCATCCTCGGCATTGAGGAGATTCACGGCGTGCATCGTCGTGCCGCTGCCTGCGAAGAAGTCAATGATGAGGGCGTTGGGCTTGTTGGAAACTGCAAAACTGATGGTATCATGCTCAGCATATAGAGATTTTGGAAAGGAAAATCGGGATTGCACGAGTATTTTATTAATGAGGTTTGTGCCATACGCCGTTGCATCATGGCTTGTCCTGTTCCAGACCGACTTTGCTGCGACATTTTTGCTGTCGTTTCTTTCAACTATAAGGACTCCGTTTTTATCTCGGCCTGTTACGACAATTGAACCATCACCTATTTCCTTCAAGGCACCTTCGTTCAGATATTGAATTATCCACTCTGCATCCGATTTCTTTGACGCACGGACAGTCCCTTCTGCAACTCTTTTTAAGACTGTATCCGCTTGAAGCTGCCAACGACCTTCTTCACCGGAACTTTTTATTGGCCAAATTTCAACTGTATTATCACTTATAGCAAAGTTACATGATATATGGATGTCGTCCGAGGGAGCTACCCCTGCATTAATTATTTTTTGCGTTTCCAAATCTACATAGATTGGATAAAATAGTTTTGGGCGATCCTTTCGAAGAGAATTTGTGCCAGCTCTTCTCATGGGTAACCATGTGGTTCCACTAGCCGCCTTGGTTTCTCTACTACCTTCGTCATCCAGCATGTTATCTTTTGTGAGCGCAGGCCCAGCTTCTCCAAAAAACAAGAAAATCAAATACTCATCGCATCTAGAAAACTCTTTTGCTTTTGCAACGCCTTTTCGATTGATTACATTACTAATTGTCTGCATCCTTGCTTCCGGGAACATCTCCTCCAGCAAGCAGCCCAAATGCAGGTATTCTTTCTCGTCAATGGTGACGATCAGAACGGAATCCTTCGGATTCAGCAACTTTTTGGCTAGTTTCAGACGTTTTTGCATCATGGACAGCCACTTGCTGTGGCGGTACTGGTCGTTATTGTCCACATAATCGTTGTTGTATTTCCAGTCCCGCGCACCGGTGTTGTAGGGCGGGTCGATATAGATGCAGTCCACCTTGCCCGCATACAGGTATTCCAGAAGCTGCAGGGCATGGTAGTTGTCCGCCTCGATCAGCGTGTGCCACAGGTCGCTGTCCAGTGCGTTACAGACGGTGTCGATGGGCTTGAGATAGGGGTAAATGGGCTCGCCAAATTCCGCCACGCAGACAAGCTCCTCCGCTGGGAACTCTGCCGTGGCGCTTTTATCCTTGTTGAGGCAGGTGGCAACGCCGTCCTCGATTTTGAACACGGTATAAAAATCGTTGATATGGCCGGTCTTGAGCGCAGCCTTGCGCCCCGCCTTCACCGGGATATCCCACAGCGGCGTACACTCCGGCAGATGTTCTTCAAACACCAAGCCGAATTTTTTCTGTTTTGCGAGCTTCTCCACCTCGGCGGCGATCCGCGCACGCAGATCCGGGTTTTCGATCTGAGTTACCAGTTCATCCAAAATAGCCATTGATGTGTGCCTCCATTTCTTTCGCAGCCAGGGCTTCCAATTGACGCCGCAGGTTAAAAATCATATCCTCTTGCGTTACCGCATCAAATGGCTTTTGAATCACATCCGGCATGGCGCTGATCGCCACAAACAAATCCGGATGATTCATGTTGTTGGAAACGATCTGTCTGTACGCCGTGTCGGTATCAAAGGGCTTTTTTTGCAGAGCATCCCAAGTGTCCAGAATGTCCTTTTGCCGCGGTGTGATTTGCTTTGTATAACGCAACGCGTTAATAAGCGCTGAAATCTGCTGATCTGTCATTTTGTTTCCTCCGCATCATCCGGCAAAATCTCGATGATATCACCCACGGTGCAATCAAGCACACGGCAGATTTTGGCCAGCACCTCAACGCTGACCGGCTGATCCTTGCCCATTTTTGCCATGGCGTTTGATGTGATGCCTGCCTCTCGGCGTAGTGCTGTTTTGTTGATTTTCTTATCAATCATCAGCTTCCAAAGCCTGTTGTATGAATAAGCCATCGTGTTTTCCTCCGTTTCAAAGCAGCCGCGGCAAATTGCACATTAAAATTTTTATTATTATACCATAAAACCGCTTTGTATTCAACAGCTTTCGACATATTTCAAAATAATATTTATTATCTCAACCGCAGCGAACAGAAAGGAAGACTCTAACCTGCCGCTGTGTTTCTACGCAAAGCCGTGTTTTTTTCAAAAGGACCTTTTATCTGCGAGGACTATGAGGTTCGAGTCCTGCTTCTTATATCCTTTTGTTCTTTCTTTACAGAGCAAAGAAACGCAAAAAGCACATCGGCGTTTTCAGGCTATTTCTGCTGCTGAACGCAAAAAACGGACTTCGGAGTAGCCAATCGACCGCTCCAAAGCCCGTTTTTCTATTATTCGCCCTGTATTATACCCGGAAAGCAAGAAAAAACCTCTCTTGTCTTGGTAGACAAAAGAGGTTTCTTTTATGGCGCAGAGGGTGGGATTCGAACCCACGTGACGTTTCCGCCAAACTGATTTCGAGGGTCGTGAAACAGCCAAAACCGCCCTGTATTTC
>ULQM01061822.1_pt1 | contig 65443 bp, 64 predicted proteins | sample 1954451 | NCBI WGS metagenome assembly ULQM01 (sample SAMEA4835655, study PRJEB28245) | human gut metagenome | biome: gut microbiome; material: fecal sample | place: Denmark | collected 2008 | reverse complement strand
CCCCCACCACGGCACACCCGCTACGGCATCACACACCGCTACGGTGACACATCACACTGCAGTTTCTCTACTCATTTCATTGTTATAATTATATTTTATAAGGGAAATAATTGACTTTAATGAACATCAGCCCCGCATAAAGCGGGGCTGATTAAAAGATATATTAATCTTAAAGATTATTTGTTAGCAATAGCTGCCTGAGCTGCTGCAAGTCTTGCGATAGGTACTCTGAATGGTGAACATGATACATAATCAAGACCAATCTTGTGGCAGAATTCAACTGATGAAGGATCTCCACCGTGTTCTCCACAGATACCTACATGAAGTTTTGGATTAACCGGCTTACCAAGTTTGATAGCCATATCCATTAACTTGCCAACACCTATCTGGTCAAGCTTAGCAAATGGATCGTTCTCGAAGATCTTTGTATCATAGTAAGCATTTAAGAACTTACCTGCGTCATCTCTTGAGAAACCGAATGTCATCTGTGTTAAATCGTTAGTACCGAAGCAGAAGAAGTCAGCTTCCTTAGCGATTTCGTCAGCTGTAAGAGCTGCTCTAGGGATTTCGATCATTGTACCAACTTCATATTCAAGCTTAACGCCTGCTGCTGCGATTTCAGCATCTGCTGTCTCAACAACTACTTTCTTAACGAATTTTAATTCCTTAACTTCACATACAAGTGGAATCATGATTTCAGGCTTAACTGTCCAGTCTGGATGAGCTTTCTGAACTTCGATAGCTGCACGGATAACTGCCTTTGTCTGCATCTTAGCGATTTCTGGATAAGTTACAGCAAGACGGCATCCTCTGTGACCCATCATTGGGTTGAATTCGTGTAATGAAGCGATGATATTCTTGATATCTTCTACTGACTTGCCCTGAGCCTTTGCAAGCTTCTCGATGTCAGCTTCTTCTGTAGGAACGAATTCATGAAGAGGTGGATCAAGGAATCTGATTGTAACCGGATTACCTTCAAGAGCTTCGTATAATGCCTTGAAATCTCCCTGCTGGTATGGAAGAATCTTTTCAAGAGCTGCTTCTCTTTCTTCAACTGTATCTGAGCAGATCATTTCACGGAATGCAGCAATTCTGTCTTCTTCAAAGAACATATGCTCTGTACGGCAAAGACCGATACCTTCTGCACCGAGTTCACGAGCCTTCTTAGCGTCAGCTGGTGTGTCTGCGTTAGTTCTTACTTTAAGTGTTCTGAACTTGTCAGCCCAAGCCATAACTCTTCCGAATGTACCTGCGATCTGGGCATCAACTGTAGGAATGATTCCTGCGTAGATGTTACCTGTTGTACCGTCGATAGAGATTTCAGAACCTTCTGTAAATGTCTGTCCTGCTAATGTGAACTTCTTGTTCTCTTCGTCCATAGCAATTTCGCCACATCCTGATACACAGCATGTACCCATACCACGGGCAACAACGGCAGCGTGTGATGTCATACCACCACGAACTGTAAGGATACCCTGGGCAGCCTTCATACCTGTGATATCTTCTGGAGATGTCTCAAGACGTACAAGAACTACCTTTTCACCCTTTGCAGCCCATTCAGCAGCGTCATCTGCTGTGAATACGACTTTACCGCAAGCAGCTCCAGGAGAAGCACCAAGACCTTTTCCGATTGGTGTTGCAGCCTTAAGAGCCTTAGCATCAAACTGTGGATGAAGTAATGTATCAAGGTTACGAGGATCAATCATAGCAACTGCTTCAGCTTCTGTCTTGTGTCCTTCATCAACAAGGTCACATGCGATCTGGAGTGCAGCCTGAGCTGTTCTCTTACCGTTACGGCACTGGAGCATGTATAATTTCTTATTCTCAACTGTGAATTCCATATCCTGCATATCATGATAATGATTTTCAAGAGTGTCACATACTTTGATGAATTCAGCGTATGCTTCTGGGAATTCCTGTTCCATCTGGGCGATAGGCATTGGTGTACGAACACCTGCAACTACGTCTTCACCCTGTGCATTGATGAGGAACTCACCCATGAGCTTCTTCTCACCTGTAGCAGGATCTCTTGTAAATGCAACACCTGTACCGGATTCATTATTTAAGTTACCGAATACCATTGGCATTACGTTAACTGCTGTACCCCATGAATAAGGGATATCATTGTCTCTTCTATAAACGTTAGCACGTGGGTTGTCCCATGAACGGAATACAGCCTCGATAGCTAACTTTAACTGTTCTACAGGATCAGAAGGGAAATCTGTTCCTAACTGGTTCTTGTATTCAGCCTTAAACTGTTCAGCTAATGTCTTAAGATCTGCTGCTGTAAGTTCAACGTCGAACTTAACGCCCTTTTCTTCTTTCATCTTGTCGATTAACTGTTCAAAATACTTCTTACCAACTTCCATAACAACGTCAGAGAACATCTGGATGAAACGTCTGTAAGAGTCATATACGAAACGTTCAAAAGCAGGATCTGAATTGCCGGCGATCATAGCTGCAACTACATCATCGTTAAGACCAAGGTTGAGGATTGTATCCATCATACCAGGCATAGATGCTCTTGCACCTGAACGAACTGAAACTAAGAGTGGATTCTTGAGATCTCCGAACTTCTTGCCGTTGATTTCTTCCATCTTCTTAACGCCTTCCATAGCCTGAGCCATGATTTCGTCGTTAATCTTACGTCCGTCCTCATAATACTGAGTACAAGCTTCTGTTGTAATTGTGAATCCCTGTGGTACCGGAAGTCCGATGCTTGTCATTTCAGCAAGGTTGGCACCCTTACCACCAAGAAGATTACGCATAGTCATGTCGCCTTCGCTAAACATGTAAACCCATTTGTTTGCCATTTAATAATTCCTCCTAATAAATTAATTATCACTAAAACTATAGTCTAACCTATAACAGTATACCATAATGCAGAAAAATTTCAAGAATTTTAGTCCACAAAAATACATATTTTGACGGCTTCGCCTATTGTTTTATAATTACCTTTTTTCGATACTTCGTAAAGGGAATTTTCTTTTGTTACAAAATAATAGTTTTTTTCTGAATATATTATTTTATCCCACTGTAAAAAGTTGTTTTTCTGTGAGATTTTTCTGACTTTATCATTATTTGACTGATTAATATAACCAATTCCGTTTTTGACATAACATACTGCATCGGAATTAACAACGGCGGTAAGATTGCTTACGCCGGTGTCAATAATTCTGTTGTCGCCATAAAGTTTTAAAAGATTGTTGTCCGTGTCAACGATATACATATTCTTTCCGGTAAATACAGGTTCCTCGCCATAATTTTTTTCACATATCTTTACAGCAGAAGCACCGGAAGGCACATTACCGGCAAAATAAAGGCTGCCGGAATCCGTAATATATGCATAATTATCAGCTGTGTCATAATACAACGTAATATCTGATAACGAAGTCCTGAATAACGGGGTTGTGTAGTCAGCATCCTTGTCCGCAAGGTAACATCCGTTTTCTTTCAGATAGTATGCATTATCCTCATCCAAGGCATTATCGCAGAAGGAATCCACATTATTATCGGCTTTTTTTGTTATTCCGTCATAATATGCAAAAAGATTACCATCCTTGTCAGTGTAATATATCAAATCTTCTGTATCAAGATACCTGTAATCCATCACATCATCTGCGATTTTTCTGACAGTGTTGCCGTCATAATATGTAAGTGCCCTGTCATTTACGATGCCGTACTCGGCATTACCCATGTCAAGATAAAGCATCGTGCCGTCATCATTCACATCAATCATTACTTTCTGCCTGTCATCGGAAATAATTTTTCCGGCATTTTCTCCGGTTCCGGTAAAAAGGCTGTACCGGGAATTGTCCTTATCGGATACAATGGTTGTAATGGCATAAAAACTTCCGTCATCACTTATCATGCACCCGTCTTTGCTTATATCGGCGGCCTGTATTCCCGTATCGGTTATCCCGCCGTCATATATGTATATTTTTTCATTGCTCTGGAAAATAAGTGCAGACAAATCCCGGTTTGCCGTTATGTAAACAGGATTATCACAGGCAATTTCCGAAACACTGCCGTTACGGCATATAACGAAGCCTTTTTCTCTTGTAATAAGAAAATCCCGGTCATTGACTTCATATATCTCCTTGTAATCCGCTATTTCAAGCAGGGGTGAAGCAGGATTTTTAACTGAGGCAATTTTAGTGCCGTCAAAAAATAGCACATCTGAGCGGTCAATCCTTTTTATGTTGTAAACCGTAACAGAAACCGCAATTGCGATTAAAACAATAGCAAGTCCACCGATAATAAACTTTTTCTTATGGTCTTTAAAAACCTTATGGGAAAGCACAAGTTTTGAGGTATCAAGTGTTTCTTTACCTGCAAATTCAGGTTCTTTTGTTTTTTTTCTGCACTTAACAATGACTGTAGCGATTGCTTTAATTATTTTGTCCTTAAGTGCAACAAAAGAAAGGCCGGAATCCGACCCTTCTTCCTTAATGTTAACAATCCTGTCCCTGCCATGCTTCATATCATGTTCTTCCTTCGTGGAATACATGATTCCCTGAGGAATGTTGCTCTGCTTTCCGTTACGGTTGGCCTCCTCCCATTCCTTCCTTCTTCTGGCATAATCCTCGTTTACAAAGATTACCCTTGCGCCGCATTTAGGGCAGGCATTTCTGTTATTATGTTCAAATCCGCATTTATCGCACTTCATTAGAATGTAAATTTATCCTCAAAATATTTATTAAGATCTTCTATCTTAATTCTTTCCTGAGCCATTGTGTCCCTGTCTCTTACTGTTACACAGCCGTCTGTCTCAGAATCAAAGTCATAAGTAACGCAGAATGGAGTTCCGATTTCGTCCTGTCTTCTATATCTCTTACCGATATTGCCTCTGTCATCAAATTCACAGTTATATTTCTTAGAAAGATCTGCATAAATCTTTTCTGCACCTTCGTTAAGCTTCTTTGATAATGGAAGCACTCCGATTTTTACAGGTGCAAGTGCCGGATGGAAATGAAGGACTGTTCTCACATCCCCGCCTTCAAGCTCTTCTTCGTCATAAGCAGAGCAAAGGAATGCGAGTGTAACTCTGTCTGCGCCAAGTGATGGTTCAACAACATAAGGAATATATTTTGAATTGTCCTCGTCATCAAAGTAAGACATATCCTGTCCTGATGTGTTCTGATGCTGTGTAAGGTCATAGTCCGTTCTGTCAGCAATACCCCAGAGTTCGCCCCATCCGAATGGGAATAAAAATTCGATATCCGTTGTTCCTTTTGAGTAGAAGCAGAGTTCTTCAGGAGAATGGTCTCTTGCTCTCATTTCCTCGTCCTTGATACCCAGTGTCTTAAGCCAGTTAATGCAGAATCCTCTCCAATACCGGAACCATTCAAGGTCTGTTCCCGGTTTACAGAAAAATTCAAGTTCCATCTGCTCAAATTCCCTTGTACGGAATGTGAAGTTACCCGGTGTAATTTCGTTACGGAAGGACTTACCAATCTGTCCGATTCCGAATGGAACTTTCTTTCTTGAAGTTCTCTGTACGTTCTTGAAATTAACGAAAATACCCTGTGCTGTCTCAGGTCTTAAATATACTGTGTTCTTAGCATCTTCGGTTACGCCCTGGAATGTCTTGAACATAAGGTTGAACTGTCTGATTTCTGTAAAGTCTTTTTTGCCGCATGAAGGACAGGCAATTTCTTTTTCCTTAATAAAGTTCTCCATCTCTTCATTAGACCATGCATCAACTGCTGATTCCAATGTAAAATTATTATCTGCTGCCCAGTCCTCGATTAATTTATCAGCACGGAATCTCTCTTTACATGCTTTACAGTCCATAAGAGGGTCGGCAAAACCGCCAAGATGTCCTGAAGCTACCCATGTCTGTGGGTTCATAAGGATTGCACAGTCAACGCCTACATTATATGGGCTTTCCTGTATGAATTTCTGCCACCATGCTTTCTTAACATTGTTCTTAAGCTCTACGCCGAGGTTGCCGTAATCCCAAGTATTGGCAAGACCTCCGTAAATCTCTGAGCCGGGATATACAAATCCTCTGGACTTAGCTAATGCAACGATTTTTTCCATTGTTTTTTCCATTAAAATTACCTCTCTCGCTTTCCCTGCCGGATGCAGGAGCCTTTCTAATTTTATAATTAAGTATTCTATATGTTTTAATCCAATACGTCAAGAATCTCTAACGAATTCATTTTTTTATCCACGTATGCATGCATGCACCTTGCCATCACCATTTTCATTTCCGTAAGCACCTCGTCGGACACTACGAAAGTAAAAAGATTTTTGATGTCGGAATACACTATGTACTGCAGGGCATAAAGTGTTGAGCCGTTAATCTCCATAACGTCTTTTGATACCTTTGCACAGTCTTTGCATAAAATTCCGTCATGGAATATGGAAAAACCCGTAAGGTGTTCTTTGGTACCGCAGTTCCTGCACACAAAAAATTCAGGATATTCGCCGTTAATTACCAAAGTTTTGAGTTCAAATATGTATCTTATGAGTCTGGGATTGATTCTGCCTTTAACAAGGGCGGAAAAAGATGCATATATAAGGTTAAGCATCATTGATTCGTCCTCATTTTCAACGGTAAAATATTCTGCCAGTTCAAGAAAATAGTATGCGGTGTAGGTTTTCTGCAGGTCGCTTGTCAGCTCCCTGAAAAAATTGCTTATCTCGGCATTGACAACCGTATATGCATCCCTTCCGTACATCAGATAAAATATGCCGAAGGAAAAACTGTCGCTTGCAGCCATCAGATGATTGCCCGGTCTTCTTGCCCCTCTTACAAACGCACTTATTTTGCCCTTTTCTTTTGTAAGCAGCACAACTCTTTTGTCATTTTCACCTATGGGTGACGACGAAATAACCATACCACGCACTTTTATCTGATCCGCCATTTAATCCTCTTTTCTGTAGCCGAAATTCTTCATAAGGAGTTCGGAATCTCTCCATTCTTTGCGGACTTTTACCCACAACTTCAGATTAACCTGCTGTTCCATCATTCTCTCGATTTCAAATCTTGCAGCAGAACCGATTTTTTTCAGCATTGCTCCTGATTTACCGATAATAATACCTTTATGGCTGTCTCTTTCACATACAATTGTGGCATCAATATCCCACATACTGCCGTCGGGACGTTCTTTCATTGTCTCTATAGTTACTGCTATTCCGTGCGGTATCTCATCGGAAAGACATTTTAACGCCTTTTCCCTGATAAGCTCCGCAACAATCTGTCTCATTGGCTGGTCGGTTACCGTATCTTCGTCATAAAACATTGGTCCGTATGGAAGATATTTAAAAATTGTTTCTTTTAAATCTTCCGTATTAATGCCTTTAAGCGCGGACACAGGAATTATTTCACTAAATTTCATTTCCTTACTGTATCGGTCTATAAATTTAAGGATTTCCGGCTTGTCAACGGTATCCACCTTATTGATAACAAGAATTACCGGCTTTTTGCAATTCTTTAGCGTGGCAATAATGTGCTGTTCCCCTGCCCCGATATAGGTTGTAGGTTCCACAAGCCACAGAATAACGTCCACGTCTTCAAGGGTTTTCTCAGCTACGGTTACCATGTATTCCCCGAGTTTATTTTTTGCCTTATGGATTCCCGGAGTATCAAGGAAAATAATCTGTCCTCTTTCATCGGTATACACAGTCTGTATTCTGTTTCTTGTAGTCTGTGGTTTGTTAGAGGTTATTGCTATCTTCTGACCTATAAGATAATTCATCAATGTGGATTTACCTACATTGGGTCTTCCTATAAGTGCTACAAATCCTGTTTTTTTCTCCATCTTTATCTCCTTATGATAAGTTTAATATCTCATCAAACATATCTGCGTCTTTTGATATTGCTTCGCTGTTTCCTATTACGCAGAGGTAATCGTCTTTAAGCACCGCTTCCACTATGCCTGCAAGATTTCTTATATCTTCTGCTCTGGTTTCAAGTGCTTTAAGCCTGTTTTTCTTTAACAGTTCCTCTGTTATACCGCACATATATGATGTAAAGGAGCGGATGCCTTTTGTAGAGCAGGACATAGGAATATCAAGTTCACTGAATGTACCTATAACGTATTTGGTCATTTCCCTCTCGCTGGCATCAAAATTTCTCACATAATCCGCAATTTTTTCATAAGTTTCATTCGTCTTACCGCAGTTAGGGTCCCTGTAGGAAACAAAATATCCTCTGCCATTAACGGAAAAATCATTCATACATCCGTATGCACCACCCATAACCCTGACATTGTTCCATAAAAAGTCATAGGAAAGAATTGTTTTAAGTACTTTTAATGAAGCGTCGTACGCAAAACCTTTTTTTAAGAAATTGCCTGTTCTCGCAACATAATTAACCTGTGCCGCAGTTTTGTACGCTTTTTTTACTTTGGAAAGCTTAATATTCCTTGTTACGGCAGGATATTTTTTGTCAGGAACAATGTTAATAAAGTCTGAAAGATATTTTTCATTCTGAATGTATTCTTCCCCATCCCCGATAACGGAAACGATAAGTTTGTCCCTGTTAAAAATAACATCCGTAAGTTCGTAAAGCTTCTTTGCTATCATTTCTTTTCTGCTGTCGAAATTATCATATAAATCAGATATAAAATCATAAAAACCAATACCTGATGTCATCTCTGATATCCAACCTGTCTCAGACATCTGTGCAAGGCATACATTAAGTGCCGTCAAATGTCCCGACTGGATGATTTTGGTAATAAGTCTTGCTTTAGTCTCCGCAAGAATTTCTTTCATACGCTTATAATCATCATATTTTGCATGGAAAACCATCTGTGAAATCAAATCATAAGCTACACCCAGTTCAGGTATAAGCGTCTTAAATTTAACGCCGAATACCGCAGTATATACATCAGGATTATCAATGTTATTGTAAAAAGTAAAGGATGGGATAATTCCTCCTGTATGAATATCTGTCTCGTTAGACAATTCATCATAGGAATATTTATCGGTGCTTACATATCCAAGCACAGCTTCAAGAAGTCCGAGATATGGAATATCCTCGTCTTTTACACTATTAACATTAAAAGCAAGTGTGCTGTATAAAATGCCGTTTGTATATATATTGTGGTGAATTACTTTGACACCGTTTACTTCTTTTTCATCATTGTAAAGAGGAACAATGTCTTTTGAAATATCTTCTCTTGATAAAAGAGGTATCTTTGCCAGTTCTTCCTCTGTGGATGGCTCCGACTGATATTTTTTAAGTTCTGCGGTTTCCTTAACAATTCTTTCAATTTCATCCTTTGACAGGCTCTTTTTATATTCTTCAAGCTTTAAGGCTGTCTTTTTGTCCCTGGCTTCCGTAAGTCCCATTACAGGCTTCATCACAACAAATGAGGCATGCGTGTTATCAAGGAAATATTTTTCGATTAATTTTTCAAAATAGCCTGTGTTTATTTTGTCTCTGAGCGACTTATATGTGTCATTTAGTGCCAATGTGTCAAATACCTTGTCATCATCGTATAACCATGTGTCAAGCATATCCAGTCCGTACATAAGTCCTTTAGGAAAACGTCCGAAATCAGCTTCCCTGTACTTAAATTCATCAGAATTGATTGCAGCAAAAAGAGTCTGCCTGTTAAGACCATTTTTCACAAGGTCTTTAAGAGTATCTTTTATTACTTTTAAGAATTCCTCTTCCCTGTCTCCATCAACATTTTTGGCAACAATAGAATAAAAAGGCTGTTTTATTCCGTCTTCAAAATTGCCATATACATCTTCTCCCAGTCCCGCATCTATAAGTGCCTGTCTTACAGGTGCCCCCGGTGCTCCAAGAAGTGCATAGTCAAGGACATCTATTGCCATACAGAGTTCTTTATCGGTTGAAGATTCCAGAGCAAGATTATAGGAAAAATATGACTTGTTGTTGTCATCTTCCTCATTAACAGGGTACTCTGTCTCGATTCTTACCATTTTATCAAAAGGCTTCTGTTCTTTTATAACGGAATCGACTTCCATATATTCATAATCTGAAAGATATTCACGGTCAAGATATTCAAGTCTTTCCGTCATATCACAGTTGCCGTAGATATATATATAACTGTTGGCAGGATGATACAGCTTTTTGTGGAAAGCCACGAACTGCTCATAGGTCAGATCAGGTATGTTTTCAGGGTCTCCGCCTGATTCGGTGCTGTATGAGGTGTCGGGAAAAAGTGAATTCATGCATACTCTTGAAAGCACTTCATCAGGAGATGAATAGGCGCCCTTCATCTCGTTATACACTACTCCGTTATATTTTAACGGAGAATCGGTTGTATCCATTTCATAATGCCAGCCCTCCTGCAAAAATACTTCTTTTCTGGAATCAATAAGAGGATGGAATACCGCATCAAGGTATACATCCATAAGATTCTTAAAATCCGTATCGTTACAGCTTGCCACAGGATATACCGTTTTATCGGGATATGTCATGGCATTTAAAAAAGTATTAAGTGAGCCTTTTGCAAGTTCAATAAACGGGTCCTTTACAGGATATTTTAAAGAGCCGCAAAGAACCGAATGCTCAAGAATATGTGGAACGCCCGTACTGTCCTCGGGAGGGGTTCTGAAGCCTATTGAAAAAACTTTGTTTTCATCATCATTCTGCAAAATCGCAATTCTTGCTCCTGATAATTTGTGTCTGAAAAGATAGCCTTCCGACTTAAGTTCTTCTATTCTTTCATGTTTTATTAACTCATATCTGTCTGAATCAAACTGCATTTTATTCTGCCTTTCCTACTATATTGTCATTCCGCCGTCTACGGCAAATACCTGTCCTGTAATGTAATCAGCTTTTTCGGAAGCGAGAAATGCTGCCATATATGCTATTTCTTCGGCTTTGCCTATTCTCTTTAACGGAATCATTTCTATTGATTTTTCAATGACCTGTTCATTCATTGCCGAAGTCATATCAGTCTCAACAAATCCCGGTGCAATGGCGTTGCAGGTTATTCCTCTTGAAGCAAGTTCTCTTGCAGTGCTCTTTGTAAGTCCTATGATACCTGCCTTTGACGCACTGTAATTAGCCTGTCCAGCATTGCCAAGAATACCTGAAACAGATGAAATATTAATAATTTTGCCTGACTTCTGCTTAAGGAGATATTTTGAAATATGTTTTGTCGTATTAAACGCACCTTTAAGATTAATGTTGATTACCGAATCAAAGTCATCTTCCGACATCTTCATCAAAAGGCCGTCCCTTGTAATTCCCGCATTGTTTACAAGTACGTCAATTCTTCCGAATTCTGCAATAACTTCATCAATCATTTTCTTACATTCATCAAAATCCGCAACGTTGCATTTTACAGTCTTTGCCTTAACGCCAAGTTCTCTTATAGCTGCTGCCGTTTCTTCTGCTTTATCTGCCGAACCATTATAATTAACAACAACGTTCATGCCTTCCTTTGCAAGTGCTATCGCTATTGCCTTTCCTATTCCTCTGCCTGCTCCTGTTACTAATGCTGTTTTTTCCATTTTATTATCCTCGCTTTAATTTATTTTAACCATTTTGTTTCAAATTCATCTTCCGAAAGTGCTTCTCCGTAGTAGAAACCTCCCAGATAATCTGCTTTGTTTTCTAATGCCATATTATTATCATTATCGTCTTCTATTCCTACAAACGCTATATCGATGTCAAGAATATCCGCAATTTCTGTTATTGAGCGGAGTATCGTTATTTCCACATCATCAGTTCTGCTTTTTTTGACAAGTGAATTATCGAATTTAATCATTGAGGCATGGCTGTCTTTCAGAAATCCAAGGGACATTTTACCCGAACCGAAATCATCAAGTGATATATTTATGCCGTGCCCATTCAATATTTCAAGCGTTGCAAGTGCCATTTTTTCATCAAGGAATTCAGTCTTTTCTGATATATCACAATATATATTTCCGGGATTTACTTCCCACTGTTTTACGATGTTCATAATATTCTCAGCCGCCTTAGGCATCATAAGCTGTGTAGGTGCCATATTTATAAACATCTTCAAATCAGGATGTGTGCCATTCCATTTTTTGAGAGTCTTTACTGCCTTTGCAAACACATAATGGCCTATACGGTTCATTATTCCGAGATATTCTGCCGTAGGTAAAAACTCTGCGGGAAGAAGCCTGCCAAGGCTGCCGCTATTAATCCTGACAAGTGCCTCCGCACCGTACAATATGCCGTCTTTGTCAAACACAGGCTGGTAATTTATATCAAAATCCCTGCAATCATCGCCTACAAGTTCTTTTATGGAATCCCTGAACCCATTATCTGCACACTTACGTTCTTCGTCCTCCACGGTATACCACAAAAAGCGGTTTTTACCGCCTTTCTTTGCCTCATACATTGCAAAGTCGGCTTTTTTAATCAGTTCATCAACAGTCTTTCCCTGGTCGGGAAATACAGCTATTCCCATACTCATTGTGCAGTAATAATCGACATCCATTATATGCCAGATGTCATTAAATCTTTTACTGATTTTATCAACTATTTCAGTGATTTTATCAAAATACCATGGTTTCACAATAATTACAAATTCATCCCCGCCCATCCTGTAGCAGGAATTTTTTATGCCATCGGTCTCCTGTAAGGAGTATGCTATTTCCTGTAAAAGAACATCTCCGTACTGGTGTCCCAGTCCGTCATTTACCTGTTTGAAATTATCAAGGTCCAAAAAGACAACGCAGCCCTTTTCACCGGGATTCATATTCTTGAGAATTTCATCAAGGTCCCTTTCACATTTCATTCTGTTAAAAAGACCTGTTAAATAGTCATTATTGGCCTGATATTCTATTTTCTGCCGGTTTCTGATTTTCTGGGTTACATCTATGGTCGTACAGACAAGAACATCTTCGCCATTAATCCATTTTAAACCTGAAAAATTAACGTCATACCATAGTCCTGAGGAATTGTCATATATATCCTCAAGGGTCTGCTTTCCTGTATCCGTATATAATTTAAGAGCTTTTCCCATAATACTCTGGACGGATTCCGACCGGGCTGCCACGCTGTTAAGCAAAAGTACCCTTCTGCTTTCATTATCAAGGACCGCCACACCCACAGGAACTCTGTCCAGCGCATCCTCCATTACCTTATATGATGCCGCAATCGAATCGCTGAAATTGCCTACCGCAGCAACATTCTGCAGTATAAGGATTTTTTCGGTAAATTCGATTTTATCCTCGTCCGTCATATTATCCTTTACCACTGCAACATACATTGCGGCTCTATCCCTTATGAATACCGGTAGTTTAAAGGTCTTTCCTTTCAAGAATCCGTGAAGGGAATTTATGGTCTGCTCCTGTATTTTCTTTTCAGGCAGCGCGCATACAATATGTCCGTATTGTTCGTCATTCATCTGAAAAAGTTCTATGCTCTCAAGATTAAGTTCCGTATAAAGTTCCAAAAAAACATTATGTACAATACCTGTAAAATCGTCCATGCTATTCACTCCGTTTTTTCATTATGATATAAATGTTAATATTCTCTTTGGAATTAAAGGGAAGCTCGTTTATCAGCCTGAATTTCTTATTGAGTCTTAAATACTTCTTAATAATTCCCATTTCTTCTGAAACCAGTATAATAACCCCCTCTTCTTTGAGTACTTCCCCTGCTTTGTCAAAAAAGCGTCTGTAAAAATCATCCGCCTGGCCTTTATCAAATCTTGGCATTTCAGTGATAATCTCATCAAACAGATATTCATGTCTGAAGTCGAAAAAATTCCTGCATATATAATTGATTCCGACGCCTGCAAGGACGGCATTCTGTCTTCCTCCCTCAATGGCCTCTCCAAAAATATCAATTCCGTACATGGTTCTTGTTCTCACAAGCTTATTTCTCTCTATGAGGAGAGTTCCCACTCCGCAGAACGGGTCAAGGACCTGGGCATATTTTTCAAGATATTTCTCCGACATTTTAACAATTCCCGCTGCATTGACAGGAGTCAGTGATGTTGCAACATGATTTTTCCTGTATGCAAACCGGTTGTCTTTCTTTGTAAAAAGTTTTAGAAGGCAGGCTGACTTTGATTCTTTATTCTGTATAAACCTTAATTCTATATCATAATCTGACACCGAATTAACAAGTCTTCCGTAGGATGCCGTCTCTATTTCCCTGCCGAATTTCATGGCATCTATATTGCCTGATACCCTGAAATTATATACAGCATCTTTTTTATCATGCATAGAATCAAGAAGTTTAAAAAGATCTCCTTTGATAATTTCCCTTATAACATCTGCCCCGTCGTATGCGGTCAGTCCGTTAAGAGGGAAAAGAAGTTCTTTATAGGTTCTTATACATGAGACTTTACCGATATCTGCTGTTTTAAGTGCTACGCCGCAGAATACTTTTTTGGTTACAAGACCTGTCATTTCTTTTACCTGTTCAGCTAAAATATCTGCCATTTCTTTTTTACAGGTAAGAAATATAAGAACCGGTTCTTTGGGATTTCTGAAACTTACGGCTTCACGCTCACCTTTTATTCCAACCATTGTTTTCAGTTCCTGTAATTCCTCTGCGATATGTTTTAATTCGCTCTGTTCATATTCCGCCTTTTTAAGATTATTAAGTCTTTCCGTAAGAGAATCCTTATATGCCGAAAAATCATATTTTCTCAGGGATTTGAGGTATGCGCTCCTTACAAATAATGTATTCTCCTTCTCATAGCTTTCATACAGATTCTTCACAAGTCCCGGCTCATCTATCATTCCGATAATGAGTGCAGCATTTTTTCTGACTTTACTGTCTTCATCCAAAAGAAGCTTTGCGAATATTTCCGTATTATAATTTATATCCTGTTTTAATTCGGTTAATGACAGTTCTTTTGACAATTTATCCTTAAGGGATATAAGATTGGTTCTTACGTCTATGTTATTATTTATATTATACAGTTCAATTATATTCATTTTATATCCTTTACATCTCATTTTTAACAGACAGTTTAAATGCATACCATTCATCGGGATTATTCACATAATATATCGGGCAAAGCTTGCCTGTAACATCATAATGTCTAATCACATCCGTCTCCGGATTCAGTCCGTAAGTCCTGCATAATGCCGCAACCAGTCTCACAAGCGAATTATAGGTATCATCTGTGAATCTGCCCTCCGCATCCTGATGACAACATTCAATAGAAATTGTATCATAATTCCTGTTATTGGAGGCATAGGCTATCTCATCAAGCGGGACGCATTGTATTATCTCTCCCTGCAGACCCACCACATAATGGCTGCTTGCGTAGGCATTCTTTAATTCTGCAAGATTGTTAAAATAACTTCTGTTCTGTTCTGCCGTAGTTCCCGGATTACCTACATAATGGACTACTATCGCCGTTACTTTGGAAACCTTGTCACCCGGTCTTGAATATGGATTAACAGGAAGTATCTCCTGTTGTATATTATCACTGAGTAAAAAAGCATCTACATCTTCTGCTTTGGTATCTTCTGTTTTGTTGCCGCTGATATCACTTTTACTGTCGCCATTCTTTTTATTCCTAAGCTGTAATGACAGCAAACCCAAGAAAAATACAAGAATTAAAATAATAAGTGATGTCAGGAAGGTCAGTTTTAATCTTCTCATCGTATATTCTCCTGATAAAATCATATACTATTTTACATTAAAAAAAGGCCGCCGTAAATACGACAGCCTAAATTTTTTGAAGTTATTTATCAATACTGTAGTTAGGAGCTTCCTTGGTAATATGTATGTCATGTGGATGGCTTTCCTTCAATGAAGCTGCTGTAATCTTAACGAAACGTCCGTTTTCCTTAAGTGCTTCAATTGTAGGTGTTCCGCAATAACCCATACCTGATCTTAATCCGCCCATAAGCTGGAATACTGTGTCTTCAACAAGTCCCTTGTATGCAACTCGTCCTTCTACTCCTTCCGGAACAAGTTTCTTGGCATCTGTCTGGAAGTAACGGTCCTTGCTGCCGTTCTCCATAGCTGCTATAGAGCCCATACCTCTGTATACTTTGTACTTACGTCCCTGATATAATTCAAAATCTCCGGGAGCTTCATCACAGCCTGCAAACATGCTGCCCATCATACATACATCGGCACCTGCTGCAATAGCCTTGGTTAAATCTCCTGAGAACTTGATACCGCCATCTGCGATAAGGGGTATTCCATACTGTCTGGTTGTCGCATATACATCCATAATTGCTGAAATCTGTGGTACACCAATACCTGCAACAACTCTTGTAGTACAGATAGATCCGGGTCCGATACCAACCTTAACACAGTCAACACCTGCTTCAATAAGAGCCTTGGCTGCTTCACCTGTTGCAATATTACCTGCTATTACCTGAAGTTCAGGATAAGCTGCCTTAATCTTCTTAACTGTCTCTATAATGTTCTTGGAATGTCCGTGAGCCGAATCAATTACAATACAGTCAACCTTAGCTTCAACAAGAGCTGCAACCCTGTCCATAACATTAGATGTAATGCCTACCGCAGCACCGCATAAAAGTCTGCCCTGGTCATCCTTAGCTGAAAGAGGGTATTTGATCTGTTTCTCAATATCCTTAATTGTGATTAATCCTCTAAGATTGAAATCATCATCTACTATAGGAAGTTTCTCCACTCTTGCCTTGGCAAGTATTGCCTTGGCATCTTCAAGTGTAATTCCGACCTTGGCTGTAACAAGGTTCTCGCTTGTCATACATTCCTTAATCTTCTTAGTATAATCTTTTTCAAACTTAAGATCCCTGTTAGTAATAATACCTACAAGCTTACGTCCTTCTGTAATAGGAACACCTGATATTCTGAACTTAGCCATCAGATTATCTGCATCCTGTAATGTATGTTCCGGAGAAAGAAAAAATGGATCAGTAATAACACCATTCTCTGAACGTTTAACCTTGTCAACTTCTTCTGCCTGAGCTTCAATTGACATATTCTTATGGATTATTCCAATACCACCCTGTCGTGCCATTGCAATAGCCATTCTGTGTTCTGTAACAGTATCCATACCTGCACTCATAATTGGAACATTAAGCTTAATCTTCTTAGTAAGATGTGTTCCAAGTTCAACCATATTAGGTGTAACTTCTGAATATGATGGTACTAAAAGCACATCATCAAAAGTAATTCCTTCACCAATAATTGTACCCATTTTATCATTTCCTGCCTTTCATCTGTGTAATTTCATTATAATGTATCAAAACAAACTCTAAAAGTCAATGAGGAAAATTAATCCTCATATACTTTTCTTGGGTAATATTTCTTAAGGACTGCGAGCAGTTCTTCGTTAGGTGAGAACTCTAAAAATACTGTTGCTTTCTCATCATTGTGAAATACTGCTACATATGAATCTTCCCTGATATCGTGAGCGGAATAGTTATAATATACACTATTGCCGTGTTCCTCAAGCCTTGTCATTCTCTCTGAGCCATACTTTGCAATGTAATCAAGCTTGGCAAAATCAAATATTCTAAGTCTCTTTCTCTTAGCCCTGTTAAGAATCTTATCAACCGTAAGTTCCCCACCAAAATAATCATATTCAAATTCCACGCTGGTATTTCTGAATACAAAGTAGATAATAAATCCTGCTGCAAGGTCAAAAAGAAGCACAACAGGTATTCCGTATGGAACTTTAAGCGCTGCCACATAAGTAACGATAACCATAAGTATACCGAGAGCCACAGAAAGGCATCTTCCAAAGTATGCTTTCATGGTAAGCTTGCGCTTTACAATACATTCTACTAATTCTTCCATAGTAAATTAGTCTCCTTCCAATTTGCTGTACTTACTATTGTACCTATTTTTTATCATTATGTGAAGAACTTTTTTTATAAAATTTTGATTAAAAAAACCTGCGGACGAAAAGTCCGCAGGTCATATCTGCCTTTATGTTATATTGAGCATAACGGAATTACATCATTCCGCCCATTCCGCCCATTCCGCCTGCCGGCATAGCTGGTGCGTCTTCTTTGATTGAGGCAACAACAGATTCTGTTGTAAGTAATGTTGAAGCAACGCTTGTAGCGTTCTGTAATGCACTTCTTGTTACTTTAGCAGGATCAAGTATACCTGCTTTAACCATATCAACATATTCTTCATGGAGAGCATCAAAACCTGTTCCCACTTCTGATTCTCTTACCTTGTTGATAATAACCGCACCTTCAAGTCCTGCATTGTGGGCAATGTGGAATAAAGGAGCTTCAAGGGCTTTGAGTATAAGCTTTGCTCCTGTCTTTTCATCACCTTCAAGAGTATCTGCAAGCTTAGCAACTTCCTTAGATGCATGGATGTAAGCAGAACCACCGCCTGAGATAATTCCTTCTTCAACCGCTGCCTTAGTAGCTGCAAGTGCGTCTTCAAGACGAAGCTTATTTTCTTTCATTTCTGTCTCAGTTGCCGCACCTACACGGATAACTGCAACGCCGCCTGAAAGTTTTGCAAGTCTTTCCTGTAATTTTTCTTTATCAAATTCAGATGTTGTCTCTGCAATCTGTGCCTTAATCTGTGAGATTCTGGCTTCAATTTCAGACTTAGAGCCTGTTCCGTCAACGATAACCGTATTCTCTTTCTGTACCTTGACAGACTTAGCACGGCCGAGGTTTTCAAGTGTGGCATCCTTAAGTTCAAGTCCGAGTTCTTCGGAAATAACCGTACCACCTGTAAGAATTGCAATATCTTTAAGCATTTCTTTTCTTCTGTCACCATATCCGGGTGCTTTAACAGCTACAACATTGAATGTTCCTCTTAATTTATTAACAATAAGTGTTGTAAGTGCTTCGCCTTCAACATCTTCAGCTATAATAAGTAACTTAGCTCCGGACTGTACAATCTGCTCAAGGAGTGGAAGGATTTCCTGAATGTTGCTTATCTTCTTATCTGTAATTAAGATGTATGGGTTATCAAGAACAGCTTCCATCTTATCCATATCTGTTGCCATATATGCTGAGATATAGCCTCTGTCAAACTGCATACCTTCAACAACGTCAAGTTCTGTCTTCATTGTCTTAGACTCTTCGATTGTGATAACGCCGTCTTTAGATACTTTCTCCATAGCATCAGCAACTAACTGTCCAACTTCTTCATCACCTGCGGAAATAGCTGCAACCTTGGCAATCTGTTCCTTGCCTGTTACCTTAGAGCTCATCTTTGCGATAGCTTCCACTGCTACGTCTGTTGCTTTCTTCATACCTTTTCTGAGTATGATAGGGTTAGCTCCTGCAGCAAGGTTCTTAATACCTTCGTCAATCATTGCCTGTGCAAGAACTGTTGCTGTTGTGGTACCGTCACCTGCAACATCGTTAGTCTTTGTTGCAACTTCCTTGACAAGCTGTGCTCCCATATTTTCAAAAGGATCCTCAAGTTCAATATCTTTAGCGATTGTTACACCGTCATTAGTGATAAGAGGTGCTCCGTATGACTTATCAAGAACAACATTTCTTCCTTTTGGTCCAAGTGTAACTCTTACTGTATTTGCAAGCTTATTAACGCCTGCGCCTAATGCTTCTCGTGCTTCTGCACCATATTTAATTTCTTTAGCCATAATATCTATTCCTCCGGTTAATCTGATTATTCAACAATAGCAAGTATATCGCTCTGCTTTACAACAATGTATTCCTCATCCTCTAACTTAACTTCTGTTCCTGCATATTTAGAGAAGATTACATTATCTCCCACTTTAACCTGCATTGTAACTTCCTTACCGTCGACATTTCCGCCAGGTCCCACTGCAATTACCTCAGCCTGCTGTGGCTTTTCTTTTGCCTGACCTGCAAGAATAATTCCGGACTTAGTCGTTTCCTCTGCTACAAGCTGCTTTAAAACAACTCTGTCTCCTAATGGTACTAACTTCATTTTAATTGCCTCCTTTTATTTTTACTAAGGCTATACTAATACTTCTATTTTTGAATGTCAAGAGAAAATTGGCACTCATTTATAAAGAGTGCTAATAATTTTATTTGCCGATATTTAATGTCTTACCGTAATAAAACAAATACTGCTGTGCATACCCTGACAATTCTCCGTATTTTTCTTTACCGAATTTTTCAATTTCCGTTACCGGGGTTTCTTTGTGGAAATACATTGCTTCCATAATTCTTTTTATCCATACATCCACAGGAAATGCATTTCTTTTATCAAGGGAAAAAAGTGCGATGCAGTTGGCAACTTTGTTGCCTATGCCTTTTACGGATTTAAGTATCTCTACCGCTTCATTGTAATCCGCTGCCAGAAGTTTTTTCTCGTCAAGTTCTCCCGCAACATATTTTTCACAGGCATCGATTATATATTTTGCCCTGAATCCTGCCTTACAATCCTTCATTCCCTGTTCTCCCGCGGCAAGAATTTCTGTGGCTCCGGGAAAATAGTCTATGCCCTCGCCTTTTCTGCCATAACGGGACGATATGGCAGCTACAATCTGTTTGATTCTCACAATCTGCTGGTTCTGTGAAATTATAAATGAAATAAGTGTCTCAAAAAAATCCTGATTAAGTATTCTTACGCCGCTCATTGCTTCTATTGCGGTTGTCAGCCTATCGTCTTTTTCAATAAGTATGCTTTTTATCTTTCCATAGTCCCTTTCCAGGTCAAAATAGTGTTTCCACACTTTATCAAAGGTCTGTTCATCCGTATTATAAAATATTGTCCTATTTTCTTTCTGTGCTATATGTAATATTCTGTTTTTTGCCGAAATCAAATAATCTTCCTCATCAAGTTTTACAAAATGAAAACATTGTCCGCACTCAAGAGTCTGGCTTAATATAAAATCTTTTTGTTTTTCTATGATAAAATTACCATCTTCTGTGTATCTGTCCAAAATAATCCGTCCTATTCTTTCAATTATTATTCTTTTTAGAAAAATTTTATACAATAAATTATAACATAGGTCTTTATTTTTTTTCAATTTCGTATTACAATGTAAAAAAAGGTTATGGGAGGTTACTAACATGAAAAAATTCTTTAAAATTGTTGGAGCAATCGCAGCTATAGGTGCCGGTGTGGCAGGAGGTCTCTGCCTTTATTCTAAACTCAAGCACAAAAATGATGTGATTGACGATGTTGATGATTATGATGATGATTTTTCTGATGAAGAAGATGAAGAAGCTGAAAAGGAAGCTGAGAAGGAAGCTGAGGCTTAAGCCCCAGCTTCTTCTATTTTCCATACTTTTTTAAGTATGCGAAGTCCGTTTATTATTTTTTCACTGCAAAGTTTTGAATATCCTATTATTATCCCCGGCAGTCTGTTGTTTATTCCGCCTATATAATAATCTGACAGCGGGTATACTTTTACTCCCTCCTCTGCCGCTCTTTTTACCAGTTCTTTTTCCGTCATATTATTATTGATTTCCAGAATTATATGAACTCCTGCATTTTCACCGCTTATATTTATATTTTTCCATGTCTTAAGCTCGTTAAGCATTACGTCATGTTTTGCCTTATATATAGTTCTCATTCTGTTAAGATGGCGCTCAAATCCACCGTTTTTCATAAATATTTCCATATATTTCTGGTCAATTCTTGAGACTGTATTACCTATGTAACTTGTTTTTTTCATATATATATCCATTAATTTCTTAGGAAGCACCATATAACTCATTCGTATTGCCGGAGTCACCGATTTGGAAAAAGTTCCCATATATATTACTTTTTCCCCGCTATCTATACTTTGAAGTGATGGGATAGGTCTGCCTTTATAACGGAATTCGCTGTCGTAGTCGTCTTCTATTATGTAACGGTCTTCTTTTCTGGATGCCCAGTTTAACAGTTCAACTCGCCTTTTTATTCCCATTACAATACCTAGAGGATACTGGTGTGACGGTGTAAGGTATGCCACGTCGGCATTACTTTTTTCAAGTTCCTTCACACTGAGCCCGTCTTTATCAAGCCCGACCGGAATTACATTATCCGTAAAATTCCTAAGTATGTCATAGGATTTTTTATACACAGGGTTCTCTACCGCAAATATCACATTTCCGGGCAAAAGAAGCTTAATAAGCATGAGGAGATTTTCGTTGCCTGCTCCCAGTATTATTCTTGATTTATCGGCTTTTACGCCTCTTGATTTCTGAAGAAAAACGGCAAGCTGTTCCCTGAGTCCGTCATCCCCTCTTTTGTCTCCGCTGTTAAACAGATTTTTCATTTCGTCCGTAAATATATTTTTGGAAATTTTTCTCCATTCATTTACCGGAAAATGTTCTGTTTCAATACCATTCGGTGAGAAATCAATGGTATAGGGATTAATGTACACCATATCCCTGCTGTTATTTATGGTATTTTCCTGATTGTCTGCAAAATCTTTTTCTATTTCTATGGCATAATAGCCTTTTCTTTCCCTCGCTTCTATATATCCCTCCGCAAGCAGTTGTTCGTAAGATGCCAGCACCGTGCTCCGGCTGACCTGCAGATAAGATGACATATTTCTGGTTGAAGGAAGTCTTTCGCCTGTTTTAATATTGCCTTTCCTTATTTCTCTTTTTATAAATTCATATATCTGTTCATACACCGGTACACCACCGGACTGATTTATAAAAACTGCCAGTTCTTTCATAATCCGCTCCGTACTTTTTAATAATTTAAAATATAGCATAACGATATTATTTGTACAATACAAAACATTCTGATATACTTAAACAAAATACCCGAAGGAGGATTAGTTATGAAAGAACAGCTTTACTCTATTCCGGTTAATGATGCATTTGCTGCGGACTGCGAATGTCCCGTATGCCAGATGTATCATAAGCTTGAAACAGATTCAGTGGAATATACAATGGGTCCAAGCTATATGGAGGACGATACAAGAGCACTTACGGACGCAAAGGGCTTTTGCGGCAAACATATTAAAATGGTATACGATCAGGATAACCGTCTCGGCATGGCATGGGTTATGAAAACACATTTTGATAAGACAATCAACGATATTAAGAAGGTAATGCCTTCAGGTCCGGCAAAACTTATTAAAAAAGGGATTTCAGATTCTCCCCTTATTAAATATATTGATAATCTTGACAATTCCTGCTTTGTATGCGACAGAATCAATAATTTTTTTGACCAGTATGTTGACACAATCTTCTTTCTCTGGAAAAAAGATGACGAATTCAAAGAAAAATTCAAATCCGCAAAGGGGTTCTGCACACCTCATTACAGCCTGCTTCTTAAAAAGGCCGCAGCTCATCTTAAAGGTGATGACCTTGAGTCTTTCGTTGGAATCATTAATGATATGTATATCACCAATATGGAGCGCGTCAGGGATGACCTTGCATGGTTCATTAACAAATTTGATTACAAATACCAGAATGAACCATGGTATAATGCCAAGGATTCGGTAATCCGCTCGTTAGTAAAGGCTAACGGGGTAATATTGGACGAATAGGATGATAGGATAAAAAAATGCCGTCAAAGCCAAATTTTCTAAGGCTTTAACGGCATTTATAATTTAAAAAATCTTTTTAATTATTATCTGATATTTTATCTGATTCTTTGTAAGTAAAGATATTCGTTCTGCTCAAGGTCTCATCACTATTGGATATCTGCAATACCGCTATCTGATCCCCGTCTTTCAACGTATAACCATCCACAAGCAGTTCGTCCGGTCCGTTGTAAATAGTCTTATGAACGGTACCGTTAATCTCCACCTGACTGAATTCGGTAAAGTTACGTCCTCGTATAACAATATGTGAATACGCATTTTCACCATTCAGTACCTTAATTGGTTTATAACCCATTTTCATATTGGTAATCTTATATGGATTAACACCTTCATACGCCTGACAGTTTCCGTATAAAATATCATATTCAAGAAGTTTGAGGTTGGAAAGATACTCTTCATTATCTTCCTTATCTTCCTTGTCTTCCTTATCAAAATGTGACATATGGAGTCTGGAAATAACTCCGCCCTTCATACCAAGATTTTTCATAAGATATGCTGACAGCTGATATGCCTGTACGTCTTTATTCTCAATCTGAAGATTATAATTGTTCCAGATTACATACTGCGTCTGGTATATGTCACCATTCTTAAGGTCATCATCTGTTATATCAAAGGTTGGAAGGTGGTCTCCATAAATTACAAGTATGGTTTTTTCATCTCTCTTGCTAAGTGCATCAATTAATTCTGCAACAAAAGCATCCATTTCATGCGTCTGGTTTACATAATATTCAAATCCATTAGGATTACCTGTTACATCATTATTGGTGACCTTGATGGGCAGGTCAAGTCCGTCTGTATTCTCCGGATAATCTCCGTGTCCCTGGACAGAAATGGTATAAATATAATCAGGTGTGCCGGTACTATCCAATATACCCACAATCTCATCTGTAAGACATTTATCTTTTACCCATCCGATTGGATTCTTCTCATATTTTTCAATATATTCGATTGATACAAAAGAATCAAAACCAAGACGGCTGAATACTTTGTTACGGTCATAAAATCCACCTGTATTATCATGTAATGCGGTTGTTGTATATCCGTAATTAGAAAGATAATAACATATTGACTCACAGGCTGTACTCTGGAGAACCGTCTTATATGGATATTCACCCGGTCCGAAATCGTCAAGGTTCATACCTGTCATTGTCTCAAATTCGGTATTGGCTGTTCCTGCACCAAAGGACGGAACTGAAAGATATCCACCCGGGAATTCATCGTAGAGCTTACGTATGTTTGGTATAGGGTCCTCTGAAAACTCAAGTCCTTTTACATTAGTTGCATCAAAAAATGACTCCAGCTGTAAAAATATGATATTAGGCTTGTCTATATTGTCTTCATTATTGTCATTATTGTTTTTATCATTATTCTCAACAGAATCCACAACATCATTTACCTTACCCGGCGAATAATCCTTGGGCTTGGATACACCATTTCTGAAAAGCGAACACGAAAACATATATCCGAAGCCGTAAGTATCATAAGCTCTTACAAGATTACCGAACTGTCTTGGAATAAGTCCTGTTGCATTGGATACATAATTAATAATCATAATCATTCCAAAAGATACAGCTATTACAAGTGCAGATAAAAGATAATTTATCTTTTGTTTTACTTTAGGTGTCCTTATTGCAATGAATATGATACATGCCACAAGTGCCGCAATAACCAGGCACAAAATTACTATCTGCGGTATGGTATAGTATTTTTGAATTACTTTTAAACCTTCTGTTAGGTTTCTAAAATCTGATGCTGCAAAAGGTGACTTTCTGGAGCTTCTGATAACAAAATTAGTTACACCTAATCCAAACCACAAGGCACTTATGAAAAAGGTGGCAAAAACACGTTTTTTAAACAGCATTGCTATTGACAGTGTGAAGAAAATCATAAAACTGTTAAATAAAAAAGCTAAAGGATGGCTTCCAAAATATATTATACCTTTAATAAAAGAATGTCTGCTTAAACACTCATTTACAAAATTAAGCAACAATGCCAGAAGCCCGAGTCTCACCCACGGATTGCCCAGAACTTTGCTGTTCCATACCTTATCAGCCTTTTTTGCAAATTTAGTTTCTTTAAATTTGCTGATTAATTTTGGTGTCCTTTTTTCTTTTACTTTACTCATTTCAATTACCTCAACTATTTTCTTGCTTTAATCGTATCCCGTAAAGTCCTTGCCTTATCTTTAAGTCTTGTATTGGAATTTCTCGATACTATTACATTGGATATCATCTGCTCAGCAAGGTCAAGTTTTCCGGTTCTTACTGCAATATCCGCAATAAGATAGTCTAATGTGCATTCATCCATTCCGCATACAGGGAAATTCTCACCCTGTCTTGCTGCAACAAATCCCTCAAGTGCATTTTTTAACATCTCATTTTCGTTATTTTTACAGAATTTTTCTTTTTCTTCTGTAAGTTCACCTGTCTCTGCAAGATGCTCCGATAATCCTCTGTATACCCACGCCAGTTTAAGACAGGTATAAGCCTTTTCGCTGTTTTTGCCTTTCTTGACAATAGTGCTCAGCAATACAAGCTTAAGTCTGCTTAAAGCCTCATCATAAGTATATATATCACCATATTCAGGCATACCCTTAAAATTAGCAGTTACAGTACCTGTAATAAGCTTAATCTGTCCGTCTGTGAGATTTCCAAAAAACCTGCTTAATGAAGCATATCCGCAGTAAGGACACACAATTGCATCGTATTTAATGGCATCAATTCCCGAATATTTAGGTCTTAAATCAGAATCCGAACCTATAAGTCTGGTCTTACCTGCTCTAACCATTTTAGCTTTAAATTCCTTTTCGCAAACTGGGCACTTATATGTTTTGTCAAAAAGATAGTCAGCCTCCGTAACTTCCGGAGTCTTAGTCTTTTCTGCCTTATTATCTGTTTTTTTAGGTTCATCATCATATATTTTAACGTTTTCAAGGCCTTGAAGTCCCATGGACTCAAGTCCGTTAAAAAGATTACTCACTTTCTATTCCTCCTTCTATTTCAGTTTGAAGGAACTCTTAAGAGATACTATTCTGTTAAATACAGGGTGTCCTTCACTTGAATCTTTATAATCTACGCAGAAAAATCCGTTTCTTACAAACTGGAAGCTGTCATAAGGCTTTGCGTCCTTGAGGGATGGTTCAACATAGCATTTATCTATTACTGTTAATGAGTTAGGATTAAGGTTAAGACTTCCGTCACTGTTATATACACCTTTCTCCTCGTCTACGATATTTTCATAAAGTCTTGCTTCAACGACCAATGCTTCCCCGGCACTTACCCAGTGTATTGTTCCTTTAACTTTACGTCCCGTAAAGCCGCTTCCACTCTTTGTCTCCGGATCATAAGTACAATGTATCTCCGTAATGTTCCCATTATCATCCTTGACACAGCCTGTGCATTTTACAAAGTAAGCATTCATAAGCCTTACTTCATTGCCCGGATATAATCTGTAATATTTGCTTGGAGGAGTCTCCATAAAATCTTCTCTTTCAATGAGAAGTTCTCTGCTAAATGGCACAAGACGCTTACCAAGTTCAGGATTTTCAAGGTTATTATCTACCTCTAACATCTCAACCTGTCCCTCAGGATAATTGTCTATTATAAGCTTGACAGGATCAAGAACTGCCATTACCCTAGGTCTTTTAAGCTTAAGGTCTTCTCTTATACAGTATTCAAGCATACCGTAATCAACAGAACTGTTGGCTTTGGATACACCGCAAAGTTCAACGAATTTCCTGATGGAATCAGGAGTAAAGCCTCTTCTTCTCAAAGCCGCAAGGGATACAAGTCTTGGATCATCCCATCCGTCTACTATCTTTTCTTCTACAAGTTTCTTGATATATCTCTTACCTGTTACGACGTTAGTAAGGTATAACTTGGCAAATTCAATCTGTTTTGGCGGATTCTCATATTCAAGTTCCCTTACAACCCAGTCATAAAGAGGTCTGTGATCCTCAAATTCCAATGTACATATAGAATGGGTAATTCCTTCTGTTGCATCTTCAATAGGATGTGCAAAATCGTACATAGGATATATGCACCACTTATCTCCCTGTCTGTGATGTGACTGATGGGCAACACGATAGATGATAGGATCTCTCATGTTGATGTTAGGTGATGACATATCGATTTTGGCACGAAGCACCTTGGCACCGTCCTCATACATACCATTCTTCATATTTTCAAAAAGTTCAAGGTTCTCCTCAACGCTTCTGTCCCTGTATGGACTGTTCTTGCCGGGTTCACTTAATGTACCTCTGTATTCCCTGATTTCATCAGGTGAAAGGTCACATACATAAGCCTTTCCTTTCTTAATAAGCTTAACTGCTGCTTCATACATTATATCAAAATAATCCGACGCGAAGAACAATCTGTCCTCGTAATCGGCACCGAGCCAGTTTACGTCTGCTTTAATTGATTCTACAAATTCTTCCTTTTCCTTAGTAGGGTTAGTATCATCAAATCTCATATTGAACTTTCCATTATATTCACAGGCAAGTCCGTAATTGAGAAGAATTGACTTAGCATGTCCAATGTGAAGATATCCATTAGGTTCCGGCGGGAAACGTGTCTTAACAACTTTACAATGTCCTTCAGCTATATCTTTTTCAATTATCTGTTCAATAAAATTTTTAGAAACTACTGTTTCTGCATCCATATTACGTTCCTCCTAATTCACATAGCTAAATGTTATAATATCAGATTTCAAAAATCTTTTCAACGAGGAAAAAGATATATTTATGCCTTGACGAAAAATTTTTATGTGTATATAATGGCATTGTTAAATGCTGTGAAAGGAACAAGTAGTGTTCTGACGATTCCAACAGAGAGCTGCCGGCTGATGAGAGGCGCAGGATAGTTATTACATGAATACCTCCCCGAGCTTTGCACTGAAGTAACAGTAGGCTGCAACGTAGGACATACGTTATAATGTCAGGGTATCGAGATTTCTGTACCCGGTAAGGTATCGGATGTGAGTCCGGTATGAATTAAGGTGGTAACACGGCATATGTCGTCCTTTAGCTTTTTGCTGAAGGGCTTTTTTTATTATTATTTATAATATCAGGAGGATTTATTATGGGAATTTATGAAGAACTTCAGGCCAGAGGTCTGATTGCCCAGGTAACAGACGAACCACTTATCAGAGATTTAATCAATAACGGTAAGGCTACTTTTTATATTGGCTTTGACCCTACCGCAGACAGTCTCCATGTAGGCCACTTTATGGCTCTCTGCCTTATGAAACGTCTTCAGGAGGCCGGCAACAAGCCAATCGCTCTTATCGGCGGAGGTACAGCTATGATAGGCGACCCATCGGGCCGTAACGATATGCGTTCAATGATGACTAAGGAAACCATTAACCACAATGTGGAATGTTTCAAGAAACAGATGAGCAGATTTATAGATTTTTCCGACGACAAAGCTCTTCTTGTAAACAATGCAGACTGGCTCCTTGACCTTAACTACGTTGATTTGTTAAGGGAAGTCGGTCCTCATTTCAGTGTTAACAGGATGCTTACCGCAGAATGTTATAAACAGAGAATGGAAAAAGGATTAAGTTTCCTTGAATTTAACTATATGATTATGCAGAGTTTTGACTTCTACACACTTTACCAGAAATACGGCTGTAACCTTCAGTTCGGCGGTGACGACCAGTGGAGTAATATGTTAGGAGGAACAGAACTCATCAGACGTAAATTAGGAAAAGATGCTTCTGCAATGACGATTACGCTTCTCCTTAATTCCGAAGGAAAGAAAATGGGTAAGACACAGAAAGGTGCCGTATGGCTTGACCCTGAAAAAACTTCTCCTTATGAATTTTTCCAGTACTGGAGAAACGTTGATGACGCAGATGTTATCAAATGTCTTAAAATGCTTACTTTCCTCCCTCTTTCAGAAATTGAAAAGATGGCAAATTGGGAAGGCAGCCAGTTAAATGAAGCCAAGGAAATCCTTGCATACGAACTTACTGCTCTTGTCCATGGTAAGGAAGAAGCAGAGAAAGCAAAAGAAAGTGCACGTTCGGTATTTGGTGCAGGTGATGCCTCCAACATGCCTACAGCCACAGTAGACGATGATTGTTTCAAAGACGGCGAAGTCGATTTAATAACACTCCTTGTTGCAGGAGGTCTCTGCCAGACACGTTCCGATGCCAGAAGAAATATTGAGCAGGGCGGTGTAACTGTCAACGGCGAAAAAGAAACAGATTTTAAAAAGACTTATACAAAGGATAATTTCGGTGACGGAATAGTTATCAAGCGTGGTAAGAAGAACTTCAAGAAACTGGTTCTGTAAATTCGATATATATTATAGCATATGTAAAAAGCGAAGGCTGCGGGAAATCCCGCAGCCTTCGATATTTGAAAGGAGTCTACTAGTAGAAAAAAAAGCTTATTTACCTAAAACATCCCTAAAATTCTTAAGAACATCTTCTTCATTAAATGGCTTCATGATAAATTGTAAAGCACCGCTCTTTAATGCTTCAACAATCTTATCCTGCTGACCTGCCGCAGTAATCATCATTACCCTGGCATCCTTGTCATAAGCCATTATCTCTTTAAGTGCAGCTACACCATCCATCTTAGGCATTGTAATATCAAGCGTAACTACATCTGCTTTATTCTCTTTATATTTCTGGACTGCTTCTTCTCCGTTGCTGGCTTCTGCTGTTACAGCATAACCATTCTTCTCAAGCATTGCTCTTAACATCTTACGGATAAGTGCCGAGTCATCAACTATCATAACCGTTCCCTTGGAAGAATCCGCATTACCAGCCGAATCTTTATGTATTACCTCAACATTATGTGCTGTCTCTCCGGCTCTAAAGCTTTCATCAACAGAAATTATCATATCAATATGACAGTTATTAATTACAACAGGCATTACATAGGCTGAACCTGAAATCTTCTGTCCCACATATACTTCAGGCGGAAGCATATCAATATCAATGCCATTCTTGCTTGATTCAGATGCAAAAAGTCCATTGTTAAGGTTACAGAATTCACATACGGCATCATACACTTCATCGCTTGTAAGATTATTATCTTCCTTTGCAAATCCCTTTGCAAGTTCAATGACCCCGCTCATATCATTCTGTGCGGCAAAACCAAGGTATAATGAATGGTCTCCCTTAATTGCCTGTCCTGCAAGAACTGTATATTCGTAATCCTTTATTTTTCTCATTCTCTCAGGATAGAAATCAGATGTTACAAATCTTGTCAGATTTCTTAAAACAAGTCCGGAAAGAGATGTAACCATAGAATTCATGGTTGCTGCAAAAAGAGGTATAAGTTTCTCTATATCTTCTTCCTTAAGAGCTTCTAATTCGCTATCCGTAAATCCATTGGTACTCTTAAATCCATTCATATACTCATCTATCTTAGACAGGCTTAAACCTGCCATATCAGTAAGAAGCTGATAGAATTTCATTGTAGAATTACCCTGCTTCTTAAGAAGGGTACTGACCTGATTCTCAGTAAGATATTTCTGTTCGACAGCTATATCACCAAACCTCTTATCCATCTGTGTCTGGAGATAATTAATCTCATCTGCCTGTGCTTCTGTAAGTAATCCATCAGCTACAGCAATTGTTCCAAGCCTGACTCTTGCACCTTCCTGCTCCTTAAGAATATTCTTCAATGTATCATCCGAAAGAGCCTTACGCTCCACCAGATATTTACCAAATAACTGACTAAACATACAAAAATTTCCTCCATAAAATAAACTATAAAATAAACTATAAAATAAACTATCAATATTATACAAAATTTTTTCACAATTTGCCAGCTTTTTTTACAATTTTACCAAGATTTTTTAAGAGAATTGACTGTTATATAAAACCGAATAAAAACCACCCTTTGCCAGCAGTTCTTCATGGTTACCCTGTTCAATAATATTACCGTCTTTCATAACAATAATAATATCTGCCGACTTAATCGTTGACAGACGGTGTGCTACTATGAAGCTCGTTCTACCTTCCATCATTATTGAGAACGCATGCTGTATCTTCATTTCGGTTCTCGTATCGATTGAAGAGGTTGCTTCATCAAGTATAAGCATAGGTGGGAGACACAACATTACTCTTGCAATACAAAGAAGCTGTTTCTGTCCCTGTGAAAGATTACCTCCGTCTTCACCTATAACGGTATCGTAGCCGTTTGGAAGTCTCTTGATAAATCCATGAGCATGTGCCGCCTTTGCGGCTGCGACGATTTCTTCATCCGTAGCATCAGGTCTGCCCGTGATGATGTTCTCTTTAATTGTACCTGACTTTAACCACGTTTCCTGAAGGACCATGCCGTAGTTGCTTCTTAAGCTCTTCTTTGTAACATCGTTAATATCCACATCTTCTATTTTAATGCTTCCTGAATCCACATCATAAAATCTCATAAGCAGATTAATTACCGTTGTTTTACCACAACCTGTTGGTCCTACTATGGCAACCCTTTCACCCGGCTTTACATGGAGATTAAAATTCTTAATAAGTTCTTTTGACTTATCATAAGAGAAGCATACATCCTCAAGGTCGATTTTACCCTCACCATCTTTTACCACAAGTTCGTTATCAGGGTCTTTCTTCATAGGTGTCTCATCTATAAGGTCAATAACACGGCCTGCACAGGCTATAGCATTCTGTAATTCTGTAACAACGCCGGATATTTCGTTAAATGGTTTCATATACTGGTTGGCATAACTTAATAAAGCCGAAAGAGAACCTACCGTGAGTCCGCCTCTCATAACGGAAAATGCCCCTACAAATGCCACAAGTGCATATACTACATTGTTGACAAATCTTGTTGAAGGATTGGAAAGTGATGAAAAAAAGGTTGCATCAAGGGAATACTTCTGAAGTTTTCCGTTAATTTCATCAAACCTTTCCAGTGAATTATCTTCCATACTGTACGCCTGTACAATTTTTTCATTACCAATCATTTCATCAATAAGGGAAGTCTGCTCGCCCCTCGCTTCCGACTGCTTCTTAAACATATTATAGGTTCTTTTTGCTATAAATGATGCAATAAAGAATGATGCAGGAGTAACAAGTACAACCACCATTGTTATTTTCCAGTCATATATAAACATAAAAACAAGTGTGCCTATTATTGTCATAATGCCTGTAAAAAATTGTGTAAATCCCATAAGCAGGCCATCTGCGAACTGGTCTACATCCGCTATTACTTTACTTACTATTTCCCCGGCCGGATGTGTATCAACATAATTTACCGGAAGGATCTGAAGTTTTTCAAATGCGTCCTTTCTTATATCCCTGACAATGGAATAGGTAATCTTATTGTTGATTACGTTCATTATCCACTGGAACAAAGCCGTTGCTGCCACTGTTACCGCTATGATAATCAGAATCGTTATTATTCCCTTTATATCAACATTGCCGGCACCGATTATCCTGTCAATTGCCTTACCCTGTAAAACCGGAATTGCAAGCTGTCCCGCAACCGTGATAAATGCAAACAGAAGAGAGAATATAATGCTCAGCTTATAATGTGTGAGATATTTGAATATCTTTTTGACTGTAACTTTCTGGTTCATTAATCTGCACCTCCGGCCTGTTTATTTCCATCAGTACCATATATTTCAACATATACGCTGCAATTTTTAATAAGTTCGTCATGAGTACCTATTCCTGCTACTTCGCCGTCTTCAAGAACGATAATCCTGTCCGCACTTCTTAAAGAAGCGGTCCTCTGGGATACAATAAATGTTGTAGGTCTGTTTTTCATTTCAGAGATTGCTTTTCTGAGCCTTGCATCAGTAGCATAGTCAAGTGCCGATGCACTGTCATCAAGGATAAGGATTTCCGGCTGTTTTACAAAAGCCCTGGCAATCGTAAGACGCTGTCTTTGTCCGCCTGAAAGATTACGGCCACCCTGTGCAATGTGGTAATCAAGCACGCCTTCTTTTTCCTTGACAAAATCAAGTGCCTGTGCTTCTTCAAGTGCGTCAAATATCTCTGAATCCGTAGCGTTTTCCTTGCCCCATTTCATATTGTCTCTTATGGTGCCGTCAAAAAGTACGGCTTTCTGCATTACTATGCCGACTTTGTTTCTGATATCTTCCTTGGAATAATTTTTAACGTTGACACCGTTAATCTTAACTTCGCCTTCTGTCGCATCATAGAATCTTGGAATCATATGGACAAGCGTTGTTTTGCCTGAACCCGTTCCTCCAATAATTCCTATGGTCTCGCCTTTTCTGACCTTGATGTTAAGACCGGATATTGAAGGTGCTCCGCCTTTATTGTATGTTAATGATACATTATTGAACTCAACGGCATATTCCGTATTTTCTTCCTTGTCCGAGCTTTCAGGGAAAGCCATTGAACTGTGGATGTCAAATATCTCAGCTATTCTGTTTGCGGATGCAAGGGCTTTAGTAACCTGGATGATAAGATTAGCAAGTTTGATAAGCTCTACAAGAATCTGTGACATATAATTTACAAGAGCGATAACCTGTCCCGGTTTAAGGCTTCCCGCATCTACTTTAAGGGCACCGCTGTATATAAGTATAATCATGGCAAAATTAACAATTATAAATGTCAGAGGATTCATAAGTGCGGATATCTTACCTGCAAACAACTGATTCTTATTAAGTGTGTCATTACCCGCGTTAAATTCTTTAATTTCTTCATCTTCTTTGTTAAAGGCTCTTACAACTCTGGTTCCTGTAAGATTTTCCCTGGTTATCTTAAGAATATTGTCAAGTCCGCCCTGTACCTTCTTAAAAAGAGGGATTGATATAAGCATTATTGAAAATACAACTACCGACAAAGCAGGTATTGCCACACAGAATATAAGTGCACACTTTACATCTATTGTAAATGCCATTATCATTGCGCCAAAAACAATGAAAGGAGAACGCAGAAACAGTCTAAGAACCATATTGACACAGCTCTGGACAGAATTAACGTCACTTGTCATTCTCGTAATCAGTCTGGCGGTTCCGATATCATCAATTTCCGTAAAAGAAAATGTACCGATATGTTCAAATAGTGAATGCCTTAATTCTGTTGCAAATCCCGTAGCAGCTTTTGCCGCAAAATACTGTGCGATTATGGAGCTGGCAAGTCCCACAACTGCAAGTCCTATTAAAATACCTGCTCTTGAGACTATATAACCTTTATTGCCGGTTCCGATTCCCGTATCGATTATCGCGGCAACAACAAGGGGTACAATAAGTTCAAAAGTCGCCTCAAGCAACTTAAAAAGTGGTCCAAAGATGCACTCCTTTATGTATCCCTTAAGATATACTAGCAGTCTTTTCATCTTAGTTATTTCCCGCCAATCTTGTCTTTATATAATTTTCAATAATATCAACGCAGGTCTCATAATCAAATTTGCCTGTATTAAGACACAAATCATAATTTTCAGGATTTTTCCATTCTCTTCCGGTATGATATTTATAAAAACCGGCTCTGTATTTATCTGTGGTAATTATGTGCTGTTCAGCCTTTTTTGCGTCAAATGAGAGAAGTTCCATTTCTCTTTTTATACACTTATCCATAGGTGCACATATAAATATGGTTATAAGATTAGGATTATCCTTTAAAATATAATCTGCTGCCCTTCCAATACATATAAAAGATTCATTTGCCGCAAGTTCTTTTAATACTTTTGCCTGATAATTAAAAAGATTATCGTTGGATGTAAAATCATTGCTGTCAGGTGGGATTATTTCCCCGTTATATACTTTTTTGGAAATTCTGTAAAGCAGACTTTGTTTCATATGCTCGTCAGCTCTTGCAAATAATTCTTCATTAATTCCGCTGTCATCGGATGCAAGTCTTAAAAGATTTCTGTCATATACATTAATACCCAGTCTTTCTCCCAAAATTCTGCTTATGCTTGTTGCACCGCTTCCGCATGTTCTTGTTATAGCTATTACATAATTATTGTTCATATAAAAGCCTCCTTACCTGTTGTTATTATAAAATTTAAGTTTTGCATCTATATAATCCTTAAAGGAAGCATTACCATTACTGCTTCCAAGCCCGCTGCTTTTATCAATATTAAACTTGTAATCAAAGTTATAGACATTATACATAGTCTTACCCGGCACTGTATCATCTTTGTAATTATTAAATGCTATCTCATATATTTTGCTGAATTTATCATATGTGAGCCATTCGCTGTCCGCAACTTTATCAAGCTCTGCCTTAAATTCTTCCGTAAAAAATCCTATTCTTGTAATTGTATACCGTACAAGCGGATTCTCCTGTGGTAAGCCTCCGTTGCCCACAGCTCTTTCACTTTCCCACTTAACACCTGTCATTGCATCACCGGAAGGATTGTACTGTGCCGTAATACCGAAACATCTATCATTATCATACGGAATAATTATCATTTTATTACTGCTTTTGAGGAAATATATGTAATAATTATTATAATCATTTCTCATATCGTCAGGATTGCCCACAAAGTACGAAACAGCCGAAAATCTCAGGAAATAATCCATATCTATATATTCTGACAGTCCTTCTTTATCAACATTGCTTCCGTTAAGATATCTGATAAGTTTTAAAAAAGATTCATGTGTTGAAGTCTTTTTGTTGGTCTTTAAATCATAGTTGTAGAACTTTCTGTTCTCCTTATCTTCTATTCCGTAGGAAACATTGGTAAGGAATGTGGCTCCGTTCCTTGTCCAGCCGCATTTATACAAATCTCCGCCGCGGTCTTCTTTTGCAACATATCTTTTTATGAATTTCTTGTCAACCGGTTCATAGATTTTAAATATGCCTTCGTGCACATCCCCAAGATTAATTGAAGCAAGATTGGTTCTTTGTGCCAGTATCCCGAAATCCCTGTACATCTCACAGGCGTAATATTCTCTCACATATGTGCTGTCGGATGTCTGGTTCCACTTTATCTCCATACTGTCAAGTGTTGCAAAAGTCCTGTTCTGCTGTTTCTCTTTATCTATATCAAGGTCATAATCGCTGTCCCCGCCGTAATACTGCTCATCATCAAAAGTTTCCGTAAAATCCACTTTAAAATGTATAAGTGAATATACCCCGGAATTACTGTCGTAAAATGCGGTCCTTGAGGTATTGCCCTTCATTCTTATGCCGGTATTTCTGATTATATAAGTATTCTTAACACCATCAGATGTAATTGATATCTTCAAGTCACATTTTCTGTATATAGGCGATTTGCTTCCCATGTTATCATAACGGTTGTAATCACTCTGCATTTTTGCAAGTTCATCATCAGATATGTCCACATCTATTTCCACCTTATTATTGATGTCAAAAAGCTGGTTATATACAGTTTCTTCATCATAGGGCAGACCGCCGTTATCGATATCATATTCTTTTCCATCGGTTACGTTGCCATTATCCTTTGTCTCAGATATATACCGGCTGTTATCAGCGGATGAGGGTATTTCCTTATTACTGCTACCGCAGCCTCCTGCAGCCATTATCATCAGAGCAGCTATGACTGCACTTATTATTTTTCTCGTTCTGCCTGCCATAAAGCCTCCCAAAAATATATCCTATGTTAATTATAACATTATTTGCTGTCGGTGCAATGTTTTTTAAAATCTTCTGCCGTAAGTCCGAACATAACCGTATCAACATAATGTCCATGGTAATATTCGCTGTCCCTGGATACACCCTCCACCACACAGCCGACACTTCTCATCATCGCTGCAGATGCGTCATTACCCATATTGACACAGGAAACCATTTTATTCATCCTAAGCTCATTAAATGCGTAATTTAATACAAGTTTCAATGCCTTTACCGAATATCCTTTTCCCCTGTGTTCCGGCAAAATATACACGCTAAAGGAAAATTTACCATTTTTCTTATCAATACCGCAAAGATTAATACAGCCTGCATAATTGTCTTCCAGATCCCATATTGAAAATTCAATCCTGTCATCCTCACATCCGAAATTCAGGTGTTCCGCTTCAAAATCACTGAGGGAATCCGGTTCATAAGGCAGTTTCACATCGCTGTCAAAAAAAATACAGCTTTCCGTATCATATATCATCCTATGATTGATGCGGTATTCCTCCTCGTTCATATCACTTAAGACTATTCCGTCATATTCCCAGTAATAAGGTCTTTGCTCCCATACCAACGGGCCTTTGGCGGTATGTTTTTCTGAATTTCCCAGTGTGGAATCAAATACTTCAAAGCCTTTATAGTTCTTTCTTTCTCTTTCTTTGTCCGTGCCTGTGCCGTTATATTCAAAATCAAGGAGTGAATAGTACAGTTCTCCTGTATAATGTCCCCCGGTATAAAACATCCCGCTTCTGAATGCGTCAAGGGTAAATCCCATACTTTCCACAAACGTCTTGCCCTCTTCATTATCTTCCATAATGTTACATCCGACTTTATGGAACCGCCTCTCATTAAAAAGATATTCAAGAAGGATTGACGCTGCACTTCCCGCATAACCTAAACCTCTGTACTGTCTGTAAACGGTTATGCTTAGCTGTGCATTGCCCATCTTTTCATTTATCCAGTCAATTACGGCATATCCCACAGGTTCTTCATCCATATTTCTTATGGAAAACCAAAGTTCGTCACCCTGCTCATTATTTACCATGGCATTGTCCGCCATATCTTTGGCATATTGAACCGTTGCGGGAAGATATATGCCATGCTCCGCCTGTTTTCTTGTCTGTGTGTCCATAAGAACATCATAAAAATTATGGCTGTCTTCTTCTCTTATCATTTTGAGCTCTACAAGCCCGTTTTTCCAGAAATAACTCATATACCTGACCTCCGATTGGTTATAATCAGATTTTACAGCATATTTGTCTTTATGTAAAATAAAGTTTCATTTTTTTATCTGTTCTCCCGCATGGTTAATTTCATAATTATCCGTATATATAATCTGCGAAACAGGAACAATCTCATATCCTTTTTCTTTAAGGCCTTCAATGATACGGGGAAGTGCATCCTTTGTATACTTTGCGCCATTGTGCATAAGAATAATTGCCCCGTCTTTTAAATTTTTATGGTTAAGAACGGTTTTAACGATATTGTCCGCACCGTAATCTTTCCAGTCAAGACTGTCAACGGACCATTGTATCGTATAATAACCACATTCGTCTGCTGCCTCTATTAATGTATTATTGTAATCTCCGTAAGGCGGTCTGAAAAGAAACATATCATATCCCGTAAGTTCCTGTACTTTTTTATGTGGTCCCATTAATTCTTCTTCACACTCTCTCATGGAAATCGTACTCATGTGCTTGTGTTTTTCACTGTGGTTTCCAAGGTCATGGCCATGGGCAAAAATTGATTTCACATCTTCCGGATAGCTTTCAATCCAGCCTCCGGTCATGAAAAAAGTTACTTTTACATCATATTTATCAAGTGTTTCAAGTAAAATCTGTGTGTCCTCGTTACCCCATGCGGCATCAAAACTGAGTGCAACCTTCTTATCCTCCCTTTTTACCGAATATATAGGTATTTTTCTTCCTGCCGCCTTAACCTTTGACTGTCCGATAATTCCGATAACAGCAAGTAAAGCCAGTGCCGTCAATGGCAGCACCAGCTTTAATCTTTGTTTTATTTTACCTTTTATTTTTATAAATTTCATATATCACCACAATGGTTTTTGTATATGTTTATTCCTGTTTTTCAGAAAGTATTCTTATACTTCCGAGATAAGTCGCAAGGGCATATCCTCCGTAAATCAATACGATTATAAGAGCTGTAATCAGTATGGAATACAAAAGTCCCGACTTACCGTAAAAGCCCAATATTTTGGTACAGGTCTGTATTCCGAAAACTGAATGCATGACTGCAACGGAAAGCGGAAGTCCGAAATATATCATACACTGGGTAAATACGGATTTTCTAATCATCCTGTTATCAACACCTATTTTTCGCAGAATTGTATATTTTTCTTTATTTCTTACGGATTCAGACAAAAGTTTAAGTGACAGAATTGCCGCCCCTGTGATAATGAATACTATTCCAAGGTATATTCCCACAAATACAAGCACTACCGTTAGTCTTGTACTTATGTTAATAATTTCGTATTTGCAATAGACATTCATATAATACCTGCCTTCTCTTGCACCGTACACAACATCATCAAAATACATTTTCTTATTCGTATCTTTATATGTTTTTTTATCTCCTTTCAAATCTGCCATAAGCACTTCCATATGCACACCGGCGTTGGAAAAGTCAACATCATCAGGCACAATGTATTTACCATAGCAGTCTTCATAATTATCAATGTATACAAATCCATAGTACATGTCCCCGGATTGAGGCTTATATTCCTTGCCATTAATCGTAATAACGGCACCATCCGGCTTAAGATAATTTTTGCCCATCATCTGCTCCATATTACCGATTACAGCGTATTCATCATCTTTAAGTTCTATTTCTTCATTGCCGAAACGTCTTGCGACCTTATTGTAATCCGATACATGCATATACTCGTCTATCTGATTAAAATGATAATTATCATTATCCATATAATACATATTAACGGTAAACATATCTTCAAGATTGCTCTTATCTTTCACAAGCTTGTCAACAAGCTCGTCGATAGGAGGGTCGTTGGCTGCATCCCTTGTATGCAGGGTCTCATATTGGATATCAACAGGTATAAGTTTTTTAATATTATTGTCTATTGATTTTTTAACGGAAAATACCGTTGACAGACAACATATTGAGAAAAACATCATAAGGCTTATTATTCCTGCCGAAAACACCGCCGTATTGATTTTGCTGCTTATCTCCCTTGTGGTAAATGCGTTAAGTTTTTTATAGTAAAATTTCTTTTTTGCCCTTACAAGAAGTAAAAACAGACCGGAAATTGAAAACATAAGAAGGAATGTTCCCACAATACCCTTTACTATCTGGGCTGCAACGCCTGCAACAGAGTCTATATTCTCCATTCCAGCGGTAACTTTATAATATGCCGTACCAAGTAAAATACAGGCTATAATAAACACAATAACGCAGAGCACAGGATTTCTGTTAATTTCTTTTTCACCTTTTTTACCGGAATTAATGAGATTAATAAGTCTGCGGCTTCCTGATACAATTATATCAAGAATGAGCACAACACCGTACATAATGCAGAAATACAATATCGTTTTCATAATGGCTGCTTTTGACACTACAAACCGGAACTTAGTCAGGTCTGCTTCAAAGAGATTGGCAATTAAAATACTCATTCCCTGTGAGGCGGCTATTCCAACGATAAGGCCTGCTGCCATGGAAATAATTCCTATTACAACGGTTTCAATAATAAGAATCGCTGCTACTTTTACTTTGCCCATACCAAGAACCAGATATACTCCGAATTCCTTGTTGCGCCTTTTTATAAGAAAGGTATTGGCATATACTATTAGGAAGCCAAGAACTACTGCCACAAACACACTTATAACTGACATTACGCTTCCAAGCGTATCAATTAACGAAACGTTGCTCTCATTAATTTTTAACATTACTGCCTGATCTGACAGTGAATTAAATACATAAAAAATTGCCACACCAAATATGGTGGTGATAAAAAAGATTAAGTAATTTTTAAAACTTTTGCGGATGTTTTTTAAGGAAATATTAAAGAGCGTCATTCAAATCCCCTCCAAGCATTGTAACTACATCTATTATCTTTTCAAAAAACTGCTTTCTGTTATCGCTGCCACGCCTTATTTCATTAAAGATATGACCATCCTTAATAAAAATAACACGTTTTGAATAACTTGCGGTAAATGCGTCATGGGTTACCATAAGGATTGTTGCATTCATCTCTTTATTCATCTTTTCCATGGTAACAAGAAGTTCTCTTGCCGATTTAGAATCAAGTGCTCCCGTAGGTTCATCCGCAAGTATAAGTTCAGGATTGGTGATAAGTGCTCTTGCGGAAGCTACTCTCTGCTTCTGACCGCCGCTCATCTGGTATGTGTACTTTTTAAGGACATCTTTAATATTAAGGGTGTCAGCTATTTCCATTATCCTTTTCTCAATTTCTCTTGCTCCCACATTCTGGATGGATAATGCAAGGGCTATGTTTTCATATCCTGTCAGAGTATCAAGAAGGTTAAAATCCTGAAAAATAAAACCTAATTTTTCCCTTCTGAAAGCATTTAATCTGCTGCCTCTTAATGAAGTGATGTCTTCTCCGCCAATTATTATTCTGCCGCTTGTTACACGGTCTATTGTGGAAATACAGTTAAGAAGCGTTGTTTTACCGGAACCACTGGCGCCCATAATACTGATAAGCTCGCCTTTTTCCACTTCAAAGCTTACTTTATCAAGGGCTTTTGTAATGTTTCCTTTGCTGCCATAATACTTTTCAACATTGATTAATTCTAATATTTTTTCCATATTATTTTCCTCTTTCATTGATTATGGCTACATAATACAAAATATCCTTTATGACAACCATTGATTGATATGACAAAAACCTTACATTTTTGTAAGGTTCTATGTAACGTCACTATAAAATTCATTTTTGCCGAAAGAAATCCTTACTTTAGTGTACTCTCCCACAGACGACTCCACGGATATAACGTGGCCCAGCTTCTTACAAAGCTTCCTGCAAAGGTAAAGTCCCATTCCCGTTGATTTTCTTCCCATTCTGCCGTTGATACCGGTAAAAGATTTATCAAATACCCTGTCTATATCAGAGGGTTCTATTCCTATTCCGTTATCTTCTATCACAAGTATTACCGATTCGTCATCTTCCATTGTATAAAAAGAAATAATCGGATTATCTTTTGAATACTTAATACTATTATTCAAAATCTGATTTATTATAAATTCCATCCATTTTGAATCGGTAACAACGGTTTTTTCCAGATTTTCTTTTTTGATTTTAATTCTTCTGCCTATTAAAAATTCCTTATTTTTGACAATGACCTGATTGATAATTTCTTCAAGTGACACTTTTTTCAGGAGATAGTCCTTATCTGACACATCAGCTCTTATATAATAAAGAATCTGTTCAAGATAATTATCAAGCTCTGAAAGTCCCGCCGACCTTGTTACCACATCATCATTCCTGTTGTAATTCATAAGCATAAGGCTTGAAAGAGGAATCTTGACTTCATGTATCCACATCTCAACATATTCCTTAAAATCCTCTACGGAACAGGACAGTTCGTTAATACGGTTACCGTAACAATAGCCGGTTTCGTATAGCAGTTCTTTAAGAATTCTGCCTTCAGTAAAATCGCAGCCGGGAACAAGTTCTGCAATAAGCAGCTTATTATCAAGTTCAGCCATTACAGACTTCATATTATCATAAAACTTCTTTTTCTTAATAAATTCTGCTGCCATACAGCCAAAATACATTACACTGAAAATACCGGTCAACGCAATAATGCAGCTTTTATCCACCTTGAAAGCGTTTAACATAAGAACCGTAAGTATAATAAATATAAAATATATAACGATATATGATATTTTATCATGTAAAAAATCCTTAAGCTTCAATATAATAACCCTGTCCTCTCTTTGTGCTTATCACATCGCCGTACCCTAATTCTGCCAGTTTATGACGCACTCTCGTTATATTAACGGTTAAAGTATTATCGTCAACAAACTCACAGTCATCCCAAAGGTAATTCATAATATCGTCCCTTGATACAATTTTCCCACTGTTTCTGAACATATAATTAAGAATCCTGCATTCATTTTTTGAAAGCTCTATTTCATTGCCATTCCCCGATATAGAAGACCTTGAAAGATTAAGAGTGATGTCCCTGTATCTTATAACATTCTCATCTCCTCCGTTTCTCCTTAAAACAGCCTCAATATGCAAAAGAAGAAGTGCCGGATTATACGGTTTTGAAACAAAATCGTCCGCCCCGTAAGTCATACATATAAGCTCATCCATTTCCGTATCTTTGCTTGTAACAATGATGACCGGGGTATTTTTTTCTTTACGATACATGCGGAGTAACGTCTGCCCGTCAATCCCCGGAAGATTCAAATCCAGAAGAATAAGCTCCGTATCCGTCTTTAACATCTCATCAAGCGTATCATTAAAATCCGTTATTACACTTACCTCGTAACCGTTTCCTATGAGAAAATAGGAAAGCTCACCTCTTAATGTCTCATCATCTTCTACAATTAAAATTCTGCTCATTATTATCCTCGTTTAAATTTATTATGTTAATTCTACCACCGGTATGTTAAACTGACAACAGAGGTGTTAATTTATGAAACAAAATTTTAAATTTAAGATAATGTTTGACGGAACAAGATATTTCGGCTGGGAGCATCAGCCAAATACCGATTTAACCATTCAGGGCAAAATAGAAACCGTCCTCCAGAGAATGGTCTCTTCCGAAAAAGTACCGGAAGTCATAGGCTGCGGACGTACGGATGCAGGTGTTCATGCAAAAGCCATGATTGCCAATGCTTTCCTTGAGACCGATATGTCAACCGATGCAATCCGTGATTATATGAACAGGTATCTTCCCGACGATATATGCGTTCTTGAAGTAAAAGAAGCTGCCGAAAGATTCCACAGCCGTTACAAAGCTGTAGGCAAGACCTATTGTTACACCTGTTATACAGGTCCTCTAAAGCCTGTATTTGACAGAAAATATGTCTACTACATTGAAGAAACCCCGGATATCGGAAAAATGGAGGAAGCTGCAAAACTTCTTATAGGAATACATGATTATGCAAGTTTTTGCAGTAATCCAAAGATGAAAAAATCAACCGTAAGAGAAGTTGATTCAATACAGATAATAAAAAAAGGACAATACATACGTTTTACCTACCACGGAACCGGTTTTCTCCAACATATGGTAAGAATACTTACCGGTACACTTCTTGAGGTAGGTCTTGGTAAACGTGATGTATCATCCATTCCTGAACTGTTTGAGGCAAAAGACAGGTCTCTTGCCGGATTCACAGCTCCGGCATCAGGGCTTTGCATGATGCAGGTTGATTATAATTAGTTCTTGTGATATCTTCTCTCATCCTGTTCATACTTAGGTTCACAGGTAAGATTAATTCCTAATTTCCGGAATATCTGCTCATCCACGGATGAAAGGATGACTGAAGAATGAGCCTGCGCGCCCTTTAATTCTGATAATTTATCAAGGGTTCTTGCCGCTTCATCACTTCTTGCCGCTGTTGTAGAAAGGGCTATAAGTATCTCATCCGAATGAAGTCTTGGATTGCGGCTTCCAAGATATCCTGTCTTTAATTTCTGTATAGGTTCTATTGCTTCAGGTGCAATCAGTTTAACTTCATGTTCAATTCCTGCCAGTACTTTAATAGAATTAATAAGTGCCGATGCTGATGCTCCGAGAAGCTCACTTGTCTTGCCGGTAACAATTCTTCCGTCATTAAGTTCTATCGCCATTGCAGGTCCGCCTGTCTCTTCTTCCCTGTCAAGAGCCGCTTTTACAACTTTTCTCTTATCAACGCTGATTCCCGCCTGTTTCATAAGAAGTTCAAGCTTAAATTTATCATCTTTTGTATGTCCGAACTGTTTAATGTCCTTAAGGCACTTGTAATATCTTCTGATTATCTCCTGTTCAGATGCCTCTTTGCAGGCTTCGTCATCAAAAATACAGTTGCCCGCCATATTAACACCCATATCTGTAGGTGATTTATAAGGGCTTGTTCCAAAAATCAACTCAAACATGGCATTAACTACAGGGAATATCTCTATATCCCTGTTATAATTAACCGTGGTTTCTCCGTATGCTTCAAGGTGAAACGGATCAATCATATTAACATCATTAAGGTCTGCTGTTGCTGCTTCATAAGCAAGGTTAACAGGATGTTTTAAAGGGAGATTCCAGATTGGAAATGTCTCAAACTTAGCATATCCTGCATCCACGCCTCTCTTATGTTCATGATAAAGCTGTGAAAGACATACTGCCATTTTACCGCTTCCCGGTCCCGGTGCCGTAATTACAACAAGCGGTTTTTCTGTCTCAATATAATCATTTTTGCCATATCCTTCATCACTTACTATTTTTTCAACATCACTTGGATATCCCGGTATCTTGTAATGTCTGTAGGATTTAATTCCTAATTTTGCAAGTTTTTCCTGAAAGAACTTAGCCGAAGGCTGGTCTGCAAACTTTGTAAGACATACACTTCCCACAAAAAGTCCTACTGACTGGAATGCATCAATAAGTCTTAATACATCATCATCATAGGTAATTCCGAAATCACCGCGGATTTTGTTATCTTCAATGTCTTCTGCGCTGATTACTATTACTATTTCGGCCTGCTCCTTCAGCTGAAGAAGCATCTGTAACTTTGAATCCGGTTCAAATCCCGGAAGAACTCTTGATGCATGATAATCATCAAAGAGCTTTCCTCCAAATTCCAGATATAATTTATTTCCAAACTGTGCAATCCGTTCCTTTATATGTTCGGACTGTGTCCTAAGATATTTGTCATTATCGAATCCTTTTTTCACAACCGTTCCTCCAAATGTATATACTATTCCTTTCCGTTCCAACAATATGTACAAAGATGGTCAGGATCTATGCCTACAGACTCAAGCATATCATCAAGCCTGTGGAATCTTAATGATGTAAATTTAAGCTTTTCACAAATCTTATCTACCATCTTCTGATATTTTTCATTATCAGGGTCAGCATACTCCTGTAATGTCTCCATTGAGACTTCTCCACCCTCAAGTTCTTCAATAACTCTTCTTGCAATAAGTTCCATTTCTGACTTCGAGCGGGAGAAATTAAGATATTTACATCCAAAAAGAAGAGGTGGGCAGGCAGGTCTTATATGTACTTCTTTTGCACCGCTTTCGTAAAGGAATTCCGTAGTCTCCCTTAACTGTGTTCCTCTTACAATAGAATCATCTATAAGTAAAAGTTTCTTATCCTTAATAAGGTCATGCACAGGAATGAGCTTCATATGTGCAATTAAATCTCTCTTTGTCTGTATAGTAGGCATAAAAGAACGTGGCCATGTAGGTGTGTATTTGATAAACGGTCTTGAGAAAGGTATTCCTGACTCATTAGCATAGCCTATTGCATGGGCTGTTCCTGAATCAGGTATTCCCGCAACAACGTCTACATCCACATTATCTCTTCTGGCAAGCAGTTTACCGCAGTTATATCTCATGCTTTCAACACTTACGCCTTCATAACTTGCTGAAGGATAACCGTAATATACCCAGAGGAAGGTACATACTTTATAGTTATTGCCGGGAGCAACAAGGGTTTTGCACTCATCGGCATTGAAAAATACTATCTCGCCCGGTCCCAGTTCCCTGTCAGCCGAATATCCAAGATTCAGATATGAAAAACTTTCAAAGCATGCACATCTGGCATCTTCCTTCCTGCCAAGGACAACAGGCGTTCTTCCGTACTTGTCCCTCGCAGCATATATTCCCATAGGAGTAAGTATAAGTAATGACAAAGAACCGTCGATTACATCAAGCGCATACTTAATACCATCTATAATATTATCTTTCTGGTTAATAAGTGCCGCTACAAGTTCCGTGGAATTAATCTCTCCGTTACTCATCTCAAAGAAATGCGTGGTTCCCTTAAGTATGTCTTCAACAAGCTGATCAGCATTGTTAATTTTGCTTACTGTCGTAATTGCAAAGCTTCCATGGTGTGATCTCACCAATATAGGCTGTGCCTCATAATCTGATATACATCCTATTCCCATATTACCGTTCAGTGTGTTAAGTTCCTTTTCAAACTTAGTCCTGAATGGTGAACCTTCTATATTATGTATGGATTTGCTGAAGCCGTTCTCTCCATACACTGCCATACCTGCACGCCTTGTTCCAAGGTGTGAATGGTAATCCGTTCCAAAAAATAAATCGAAAGTACAACTTTCCTTAGATGCTACGCCAAAAAAGCCGCCCATTGATGTTCCTCCTGAAGCAAATATTTTTTTAATCAAACATTCTTCATTATAACAAATGGGCGGTTAAAAATAAACAACTAATTTAGCTTTTCAAAATTAATTGTAAAGTTTTATATTAAATGCAACAGGTTAAACGTCCTGTTATATGTTTTATACCCCATTAAGGTAAGGGGTTTTGACTTTTTTTGCGATGTATTGTAGTCAATCCCCCTTTTCCTCAAAGTGTAAAAGGGTAAGCACTTTTACTTATTTTAAACTATTAAATATCTTAGGAGGTCTTATTATGAGTGTTTTATTAATCGGTTTTAGAAAGTTTAAGTCAAAGGCTGGCAATGATTGCTGTATTGTTAATCTTTTAGATGATTTTACCGCTTTTGACGTGCAACATGGTGCTTGTGGTCAGAAAGTAGACGAGGTTTTTATACCGGAATCTTCTCATAGTCTTATTATTCCTTCACGTATAGGTTCATATTGTGATCTTGAGTATGGTGCCGGTGCTTATGGTAAACCAGCTGTTACCGGTATACATTTTATCGAGGATAAAAAGTAATGCTGCTTTTTATTATTTTGATTTTATTACTTTTGGAGGATGAGAAATAATGCTTGTTATTATTTTGATTGTTCTACAGATTTTGGATACGATATTGCTTTTTCGTTTGTTGAAAAAAGGCAGCTTCGTTACTGTGGAAAATAAGGTTTTATATGTTCCGGTTAAAAAGAAAAAGGTTGTAGCTCCAAAGCCACAACCTGTTGAAGATGATGAATATGATTTTTAATTGTACTAATGGTTAAGGGTTATGCTCTTAACCATTAATGTAATGTTTTTATTATTGTTTGTATTGTTACTATTACTATTAATATCATTAGTATTATTTGAATTGTTGCACCGATCTTTCCTATTGTATTTATTATAGCCAATATGTATTTTTTATTTTTTTCGGTACTTTTAATATATAATATTGCAAATATTACAGCTGGTATTATTGCCACAATGCAATATATTAATCCTATTATAAGAAATACTGTAAAAGATTTTTGTTTTTGAATTTTTTCTGCTTTTGCGTATGTCATTTTTTTCTCCTTATTTTTATTATTTTTTGGAGGTTTTTATGAACAATTTATTTATGAAAATAACTTCATATGTTTGTATCTTATCTTTCTTTTTTTATTTTGTTTTTGTTCAACCTTCATTTAATGTTTTTGCTGCTTCTGTATCTTCATTGCCTAAAGATTTAGATATATCAGTTGATTTTGATTCTGATAATATTTATGTATCTTACAATGGCTACGATACTACTATATCTCGTCACACTCCGACTACTTTTGATAATGGTTATCACTACGTTTATTATAGTGGTACTGTATATGCTTGTAAAGATTATTTTGCGTTTGGTTATTTTCCGCCTAGCGCTTATAATGCTTCTGTTCGTTATACGTATCTGCCTTCAGAGTTAGAAAAGTGCAACGGCAAAGTTGCAAATGCATCTTATTGGCTTGATCCTGTATCTAATTGTGTATATGTTTTCACTTCGAGTTATTCCGACTACTATGGTATGCGTTCAGGTATTAGTCGTATGGTTGATAATTATTTTGTTTTTCCTTTTTCAGAGTCTATAACCTGGCCTTGGGTTGTTACTGTTACTCGTATTGATCTTGTAACTAATGTTGTAACTCATTATTTTGATTATGCTTATTCTACTTATAATGGTACAATTAATGGCATTTTTACTTATAATACTTTATTTACTTTTGATTACCATGGTACTTTTGATCCGGGTGATAAATATTCTAATGTTCGACATCAATCTCCTGTTTATTATTATGGCAGTGCTGCTTATTCTGCTTGTGGTAAATCTTATAGTTTACCTTCCGGAACAGTTTGTATTTTTGCTAACCATAAGATTGAAGGTTTTTTTGATTATGATGATAGTGATGTGATTACTCCTTCTTATTATTTTAGGTATCAATATGTTTTTTATAAAGAAACTTATGGTTTTTTATTCGTCGATTCATCAGGTAAATTAGATAATATTTTTCAAGATCGTGATACTTTTGATATTACTTTAAATTTTAAAAATAAATGCAATTTTTATTGTTATTTTTCTTCTGTTGGATTATCGGAATCGTGGACTAATCTTGTTAATTATAATACTATGTATTCTTCATCTTTTAAGGTTCCTAAGGTCTCTAATTTTGTTAATCCTAATAATGAATCTTTTAAATTGATTTATTGTAATGACTCTGATTATGGTGTTTCTGTTAAGTCTTGGGAGTCTTTTCCAGACGCTTTGGATGATTTGAATACTTATGATTCTTGGGTGGATGCTGTTCATCAGATTACGCAAACTGATAATCCTTATGATAGTTCTACTTCATCTAAATCAGAGAAGATTGCTTATACTATTTTGGGTGGTTTAACTGGATTGGCCTCTTCTTTTTCATTACAGTTCAAGGATGCTTGGGATATTATGTCTTCTTTAAAATCAATTCCTAATGAAGATGCTGATTCTGTTTTAATGCAATCATTGTTGTTAAATTCTACTTTTTTGAAGAATGCTTTTATTGCTCCTAATTATTTTAATTATTTTGAATATGATAAAGAACATGATTCTTGGGTTAGTGTTCGTCAAACTTCTGTTTATAGTTTGATTAAAACACTTGTTGATTATTCTAGTGATCATTCTGTTTTTCTCAAGGCTATTAGGACTGAGAATTTTAATTCATTTAAGCTTTTATCTTCTAATTTGTCTTTAATATATGATGTTCAGTCTGATATTAAAGATTTGGTTGGTAGTATTGATTATTATTCTTCTTTTCGTAGTATTAATGGTTCTTTTAGAAGTCTTTTAAATACTTTGCCTAGTCTCGCTTTTGATGATAGCTCTGTAATTGCAGCCATTAAGGATATATCATTTCCTGCCGGTGGCGGCACATTCAATTTTGATGATAGTGCTATCCTTTCCCGGCTGGATTCTATCCGGGACAGGATGAATTATATACATAAGCCGGTATTAAAAGATTATGATGATGATCCTGAGGATGATAATACATCCGTTGTTGATTTTATTAGTAACGGTATTTCTTCGGTTAATGTTATCCAACCGATTGCATTAGCTCCAGGAGTATTGGCAGCTGTTACTACTGTTAATTCCTGGATAACAAATATCTGGGACAACCTCGGTAAGGTTCAAACTGTTGTTATTCTTGGTTTAACCTTTATGGTTGTTGATGTTGCATTACGTAGGGAAGGAAGTGTTGATTGATGAGCAATAAAGGATTTGTCATTGTGTTAGGTGGTGTTTTATGTACTGCTGTTGTTTACCTTTCTTCCGTTATTAATCTTATTCCTTCTTTCTTGATGCCTTTCGCGTTTGCTTTGTATGGGTTGTATGTAATTTACATTACGAGATAAATAAGAGGAAGAGGTGTTGTATGCTTAAGTGTTTTGAGTATCTTATAAGCCTTGTTGGTGGATATATTGATACGCTTGATAGTTTAAAAGTTATATCTGATTTTAGCTTGCTTGATTTGTTTATTGCTTTAATTATTATCACTTTTTTAATTATTTTTATTTTTAACCGGCGGAGGTCTTGATGTGGTTATTTAGATTTATTATGCTTATTATTTTTATTATTACTCTTTATATAATTGCAGATTCTATTTTAGTTTGGAGGAATTGATATGGAAAAGAAGAAATCTAAATTTTTTAATGTTTTTATGATTATTATTTTTGTGGTAGCTTTGTTTTTTCTTGTTTCATGTATTGTATACAAGGTTAAAGCTGCTGATGGTACTGATACGACTATATATGAGCTGTCAGGTAAACAGTACAGAGCTATTATATCTCTTTTGACTGTTATTGCTTTTTCATCTATTTCAAGTTGTGTTATAGCTCTTACCCGGAAAGGATGATTGTATGATTGATATTTTTTTTAGATTTTTAGGTATATCAGATTATGTTATTGTTTCTGATGTTATTTCTGACGCTTTGCCTGCTTTGATTTGTGTGGCAGCTTCACTTACACTTTATATTTTAATTGTATTCTTCCAGTTCATTATTAAGATTCTGGGAAAGAAGTAAAGGAGGCTTGTTATGAGTTCAGTTGTTTTTTTTTCAGACATGTCGGAAATATCAAATTATATTTTTAGTGTTATTAGTTCTGCCTGGAACGCTATCACTTCCAACTGGATTTTATTGCTTTCTTTTTCTATTGTTATTTTTGGTTCTATTGTCGGAATTTTTCGCCGGCTTAGAAATACACATCATTAAATTTTTAAAATTAAAAAAGGAGGTTTGCTTATGTTACTTGCTGAAGCTACTGCAATGGGCGGTTTCTTAACAACTATGGGAGAGGTCGCAACATGGATTTTTGGACAGGTTACCACTATTGGTAAAACAATAATGGATACTCCGTTCTTATTGGTTACCACCGGCGTTATGCTTGTTGGTGCTGCAATAGGTATTTTTGGTCGCCTGCTTCATAAGGCTTAATTTAAAGGAGGTATTTTATGACTGCTTTTTTAACTACCATGAGTGAAGTGGCAACATGGATTTTTGGACAGATAACTACTATCGGTTCAACCATTATGGCTACTCCGTTCTTATTGGTTACCACCGGCGTTATGCTTGTTGGTGCTGCAATAGGTATTTTTGGTCGCTTGCTCCATAAATCCTAATTTTACACCGGGTGGGGTTTCCACCCGGAATAACTTGTTATTTTGAGGAACTAGGTGTTAATATGAATTTTTTAGATACTTTGAGTACATTTATTTTTGACACAATTATATATATATCTAATTCTGTTTTTGGCTACATTATTGGTGGCTTTATTCTTATATCTTCCTTGTTTGTCCTCGTATATTCAATGGCTGCAAGGAGGTATTAATTATTGGATTTCTAAAATTTTGTTTTATCTTAATTTTTTTCATGTTTATTTTTTTACTACTTACTAATAAGTATGTAAACCCGTATAAATTAATAATGATTTTCGGTAAAAAAGGGTCAGGTAAGTCTACGACACTTACTAAGTTTGCTATCCGGCACGTTAAGAAAGGGTGGACAGTATATAGCACTGAACGTATTCCCTATACTTACTATATTAACCCGGTTGATATTGGTTCTGTAATGTTGGAGGATTTTAATTATGTTCCGTTCTGTAAAGATAATTATAAAGGTCTTACTAAATTTTTTAAGATTCTTAAAGAAAAAATTAATCCGGCAGCTCCGAAAATTTTATTACTTATTGATGAAGTAGGTATGATATGGGATAACCGTAATTTTAAGAACTTCCGTCCGGAGGTTAGGGATTGGTTTAAGCTGCAGCGTCATTATCATACTAAAGTTGTTATGTTCTCCCAAACATTTGATGTTGATAAGAAACTTAGAGACCTTACCGACTCTATGTATCTACAGCGGAATTTTGCCCGAATATTTACGATTGGTAAGAAGATTAAGAAGTTTATTTCAATTAATAATAATGGAGATGATGGCGGCAAGCTGGATGAATACTTTGATTTTGAGCCGGCTATATTCTTTTTTCTTGGTACCAGGACTTTTACTTTTATTCCAAAGTGGGCTAAATATTTTAATTCATTTGAAGCACCGAAGCTTGCTTCTGTTGAGTATGAACAGACAGTTTATAAACGTGAAGAACTTCCCGAACTATCTCCGGCTTTAGAGCCGGAGCCTGATATTGCCAATGAGAGGGAGGAGGATTAGGCTGGTTCAGCCGGAAGGCTGCTAAACCGCCAGCCGTTGGCGGCGGTGGCAGCTTCCCGGCGACAGCCTTTGAAATCCTTCTCCGGAGGCTTGTTGGCAATATATAGTTCCTCAATAAAGGTCTCCATACATGTTTATTTTTATAGGCATGTATGGGGTTACCTTATTTATTTTTTTACTTTTTTGCGGTTCGTCCGCTAGTAGCCGGCTACGGCAAGGCTACTAGTGTTCGGTGTTCACGCATTTATATTTATTGGAGGTAAGATATATTATGATTTTTAGGAAAGATTTATCTTTTCGTACAGATAATTCAAAAAGATTTCGTGACTGGTCATTCATTGTATATCCTGATTCTGTTATTCATGATGATGATGGAATTGATACTACTGTTCCTGTAGAATATGACGATTCAGGTTATACATATAATGAGGATATTTATGTTAGTGATTGGCGTGAGGCTATTTCAATGATACGTGCTAAATGGATATGTTCTCCGCTGCATGATAAAGATCAGAATCCGGATGGTAATCAAAAAAAGCCTCATTATCATTGCATTATTATGTTTTCAACTGTTAAGAGTTTTAAACAGATAGCAGATATGCTTGTTCCTCTTGGTGTTCCTGAACATACTATTGAACCCTGTAAAGCTATTGTTGGTTCTGTCAGGTATATGATACATGCAGATCATCCTAGTAAATATCAATATGATCCTGATGAGGTTATTGGATTTAATGGTGCAGACCCTTCTGAATGGTTACGGTGCAGCTCCGGAGATGAGCTTTTTAAAGTTAGAGAAATGCAACGATATATTCGTGATCATGAAATACGTTCTTTTATGGAATTTGCTGATTACTGTGAAGAAAACAGTACCAGAGATTGGTATTATTATCTTACCGGTAAATATCGTGGTTTCCTAAAAGATTATATATATTCACTTGATAAATCATTATGTAAGCTGGAGGCTGGTAATATATGAGAGATTATAAAATGAGATTATGTGACATTATTGATATTAAGTCTGCTTTTATGGAAAAGACAGATTTATGTGAAGAAGTAATTCAAACAATTATTGATGATATTCCAACTGCATTTGATGGAGATAAGGTTGTGAAGCAGTTGGAAGAATTAAATAAGTTTAATCTTAGTTTATCAGATTGTATGTTAGATATACAGTTGCATGGATTAAATAGACATTTTATTTGTTTAGAAGATGCAATCGAAATAGTAAAGGCAGGTGGAATAGATGAAACCAATTCTTGATGTATGCTGCGGAAGCAAGATGTTTTACTTCGATAAAAACAATCCCAATGTAGTTTTCATGGACTGCAGAGAGTTCGAGGATACCCTTTGTGATGGACGCAAACTAGAAATAAAGCCGGACATTATAGGGGATTTCTGCAATATCCCCTTCCCAGACAACACATTTCATTTAGTTGTATTTGACCCACCTCATTTAATTAAGGCTGGTGATAATTCGTGGTTGGCCAAGAAATACGGAAAGTTGTCTGATACTTGGCCACAGGATTTAAAAAAAGGATTCGATGAATGTATGAGAGTTCTGAAACCATGCGGAACATTGATTTTTAAGTGGAATGAACAACAGATAAGGCTGTCAGAAATACTAAAAAATATAGATTACAAGCCTATATTTGGCAACAAAAGAGCTGATACGCACTGGCTTGTTTTTATGAAAGTGTAGAATGTGAGGATTATTTACAATGAAGACAATATTAATTACCGTTAAAGTTTGTGATAATTCTACAATAGATGATGTGGAAAGGGCAATAAGTGCCGGTTTAGATAGTAATAGTATTGATTGTATTTATAATTTAGAAGAGAGTGAGGATGATTGTTATGAATATTGATGATATTTTTCATGATTTGAGATTATGTATTTCTTTATCAAAAGATACAGTATTATTAGATGATCTTATTTATGCTGCTTCTTTATCTGATGATGAGTTGGATGATAAATTTTATGATTATCTAGCTTATTTTATTGATTGTTTTATGTTTTATGTTTGTTCTCCTGCTGTTGAAATAAAACGTAAGGACCGATTAATTATTCAGCGTTTTCTTATTCTTTCTGTTTTTCGATTTAAACGCGGACTTGTTTTTTTACCTGATGAAACATAAAATTTAAAGGGGCTTATACAGTCCCTTTTTTTATTATTTTTTTGAGAGGTACTAAAGTCATGGGATATAAACATTTTAAATTTTATGACCGTATCAGGTTAGAAAGCTGGTTAAGGTCTAAAACATCAATTTCATTTATAGCAAAAGAACTTAATAAGTCCAGAGCAAGCATTTATAGAGAAATTAAGCGCGGACAGTATGTTCATACCTTGTCAGATCTGACTGAGGAACTTCGATACTCTGCGGACCTGGCGGAAAGTAAATACCAGGAACATTTAAAATCTAAAGGTCCCGGATTAAAGATTAGTAATGATTATTCTTATGCTGCTTATATTGAATACATGATTGTTAAGCGTAACTATTCTCCTGAAGCTGCACTTAATCATATTAAAAATAATAATCTTACATTTAATACATCTTTATCTAAAACTACAATATATCGTTACATTAATGATAATATCTTCCTGGCACTTACTAATAAAGATTTACCGGTAAAACGTAATAAGTCTAAGAAGAAATATAGAAAAGTTCGTCCATGCCGTGTATCAAAAGGTAAGAGTATTGAACAGCGTCCGGATATTTTAAATCGTGATGCGTTCGGTCATTGGGAGATGGATTGTGTAGTCGGTAAGAAAAAGACCAGAAGTGTTCTTCTTGTACTTACTGAACGGCTTTCTCGTAAGGAATTAATTTATAAAATGCCAGGGAAAAATAAAGAGAACGTGGTTAATGTTCTTAACGATTTAGAGCGTAAATGTGGCGATAATTTCAAGAAGATATTCCGTACTATTACTTGTGATAATGGTGTAGAGTTTGCTGATAGTTTTGGTATAGAACATTCCACAAACGGAGATAAGAGAGTTGATTTATATTACTGTCATCCTTACTCTAGCTGTGAGCGTGGCAGCAACGAGAATCAAAATAAAATGATTCGCCGGCATTTTCCAAAAGGTTACAATTTCACTAAAACAACGCGTACAGAGATTGCACGCGTTGAGAACTGGATTAATAATTATCCTCGTAAACTTTTCCATGGCTATTCCAGCAATGATATATTTGACATGTGTTTACGTACGGTAGGACTTTAATTTTATATTTTTTTAATAAATTCGCACTTAACCCTTGACTTTACACTTTTCAAAATTAATACCTGAAATTTCCTCGAATTCCTCTATATTGCCGTCAGCCATACACATTATTTTTTCATTGGTATCTTTTTTTACAATATAGGTATTTCCTGCGACATTATCATTTATATGTTCTTTGCTCATAAGATTATATGGCGTTTCTATAAGAATACCGTATCCGTCAACATCGCCGATATCAAAAAGGTACTTATATATTCCGTCTTTTTCCGTAATCACGTACTTATCCATATTAAAGCTGTCCACAGCAAAACTTCCCGTTATGATGCTGTTTCCTATGTCCCCGGCAGTAAAATATCCAAGTCCCTTGTATATCTCCGAATTACTATCCTTCCAGCCGTAATAATCACCATAATAGTTCTCAACGTGTCTGTAATCCTCTGTTGTCCTGATAAGATAATCTGCCCTGCATTTCTTTGTATCAATGATAATTTCGTCTGATTCGTATAAGGAATTGGCAAAACTTACTTTAACCGCAAGGTCATCAATAAGCTCCTCTTTTTCTTCATTATCCAGATTGCCGACGTAAATTATAAACCTTGCATCTGCAACGCTAAGTTTTCCTTTTCCAATCTCATCCTCCATAACTTCGTCCTGCCACACGATATTATCAGTATATTTTCCCGATTGGGATATAAGCTTTTTATGGACCTTAATACTTGAAAAAGAGCGGTTATCATAACTCATATCATAAGTCATATAAAGATAATCATTGGAATCGCCGGTAAAAATATCCTGCAATATTTCACTTGGCATATTTCTTTTTATATATTCAAGGTCATCTGCAATATAGGGACTTGCCATATAATTAAATGACATCTCATCCGTCTTAAGTTTCACAAGTCTGTTGACCTGCATCCATTTATATACATAAATTCCGCCAACTATCAGGGCTGCAAGAGCCGCTATTGCAGCAACAACACTTATAACAATCTTTTTTCTTATCCTGCCGTTAATCTTACGGAGTAATTTTTTACCTTCATTATTCTCGGTTACAACAATATCAGCTTCCATTTTTTTCTTATATTCCATACATTCTTTACAGGTATGCAGATGCTCCTCTACCATTTTTGCGGTATCTTCCGAAACAGCATTATCAAGATATAATGGCAAAATATCCTGTATTACATTACAATTTGCTTCATTCATTTATTCTTCCTCCAACTTTTCCCTGATTTTCAATTTTGCACGGTAAAAAGTTACCCTTGCCCAGCTTTCACTCTTTCCGGACATCTTTCCGATTTCTTTGAATTGCAGATTACCGAATACCCTCAGCCTGAATACTTCTTTGTAAGGTGCGTCCGTCTCATTAAGTATCTTTTGTATCTTTTCTACATTTTCATCATCAATCAGCTTCTGAAGCACATCTTCAGATTCATCTGCATTTTCACAAAGAATGTCTTCATTAAGGCTTATATGTTTCTTTCTGCACAGGGTAAAATATGTATTTCTGGCGATTGAAAACAGCCACGCAGTTATATTTCCTCTGTCATCATATTTTTTAACATCCTTTAATGCCTTGAAAAAAGTTTCCTGCGTCACTTCCTCGGCAATGTCACAATTCTTCGACATTCCAAGAATATAGCAATATATATTGTGAAAATAACGACGGTATATCTCTTCAAAATCCACTTTCCGACCCTCTTTTCCTGTCCTTATACTTATTTAACTCCCATAATGCTTTAACGTTACAAATGGTATCAAATTTTTTTTAAATTATAAAGAAAAATATAATCCGGATGCATAAAAAAGAGACGGCCTAAACCGTCTCAGAAATTACTTTGCTTTTTTCCTTGTTTCCTCAAAACTCATATTAACCAGCATTTTAACCATATCATCAGGTGCCATTCCGTCAAGTGCTATGGTAATCCAGTTGGTCTTATTCATATGATATGCAGGATAAAATCCCGGTGTGTTCCATAAGCCGGATATCAGTACCGGTTCTGCTTTCACATTCACAATATCAATCATTTTTTCTGAATCTGTCCCAAGTCTGTTTTGGGGAATTTTCATTGCAATAGCAAACCATTTATTATTATCCGTATGGCGGAACACTCCGTTTTCCCTGTCACGTTTCCATGGATAATCAGGTCTGACTTTATATGTTTTATAAATATATTCTTCAAGTTCTTTCCGGGTCATAATACTTCTATCCTACAATTCCTTATAATACGGACATATATTCTCGTATGTACCGTCTTTCATTCTGAATCCATGAGGAATCGTTCCAAGCTGCTTAAATCCGACTCGTTCATATAGGTGTCTTGCGTGGACGTTACTTTCCACCACGGCGTTAAACTGCAGTACCTTAAATCCAAGTTCTTTTGCCTGTAATAGACAGTCTGTTACCAGTTTTTCACCGATATGCAGACCACGGCATTTTGAATTTACGGCGTAACTGGCATTGCAGATATGTCCGCATCTTCCCACGTTATTAGGATGAAGAATATAAAGACCTACAACCTTGTCATTATCATCGACTGCTACTCCACAATAGCTTTGTGATTCAAAAAAAACTTTTCCTGTTACCTCATCAAGCGTATCTTCCTGCGGAAATGCTACTCCGTTCTCAACAACTTCATTCCATATTGTCACCATTGAATTTATGTCTTTATTATCGTATTTTCTGACTAACACTTCTCTTGTACCTCTTTATAACATCATATTAACAGCCACACCTGCTCCTCCGGTGTCCACAGAGACTGATACAGGTTGTACGTTAACCACACCGGGACTTGAAGTGACAACAACATTACTGTCACCCTTTCCTTTTTCAAGACTTTCAAATAACGATTTTAAATATTCCGCGTCAGCTCTTACAATTTCACGCATTTCACTGTTACGATGTTTAGTTTTTAACTGCTTATGCTCTTCAGGTGTCATTTCTTTGCCCGGGGGCATTATCGCTTCCGTCAATTCTTCCATTCCCATATCATCGTATTCAGAATTAATCTTTTGTTCCAGTTTATACATAAGCTTCGCTAACTCATCAATTGTAAGTTCTGCTTCATCATCCGCCGTTTCTGTTTCATCAGCAAAGTCCTCATCTAACTCTGTTTCCGGATTTTTACCGGCTTCGTATACTTTATCAAAATCTTCATTCTGGCATACCTTTATAAGTTCTTCCTCTTCAAGATGTCTGGCTTTTTTCTTTGCAACACGCTCCATTGCTTTTGCGTGCGCTATTGCTGCATCAATTTCTGTAGTATCGCCTTCGGTTTTTCTTTTTTCATTTTTTAGACGTAATGCCTCACGTCTCGCCTGTCCTGCTACCTGCTTTGCAGCATAAGAAGTCTTACTTCTTATTATTTTTGCGGAAAGGCTTTTAAACCTGTATTTAAGTTTCTTTAACTTAAGAGCGGTGGCTTGTGCTTTTTGTCTCTGAATCCTTATCCGCTCACCATAACTCTGGGTGCTGTCAATCACAGAAACAGTCTGCGTCATGTCCGCACACCTGAAATCGGAATTCAGTTCCGTTTTGGAAAGCATCCTTAATTTAGTATTAAGTTCTTTATTACCGGCCAAATTTTTATTGTGGGAACCTATTCTTTTCCCTGAATATGCCGAATCGGACCCCGTTTTTAAAAATGTACCCGAAACCGAAATCATTTCCATCACCTGCCTATTTTTTAACAACTACTTTGTTCTTTTTATCGGCAGTTTCTTAAGAATTGTTAATGCATATCGGTAAGCCGTATTTCTTTTTAATTAGGCATAATACCGGTGAACATTATCGTATTTATAACGCTGTACAATGTGTCTGTATATACTCTGACAGGGTGGTGTATATATCGTTATCACTCTTACCAAACCTACTTGTTCCGTAATATTTATCGTCGATTAAAATAAATCCATCTTCCCTGAATGTAACCGTTACACCTTCAAACATCAGGTTTATATAGGCACTTGCACCACCCGGTGATATTCTGTTCACACTTGATTCTTTTTTCCGGTACAATTTTGTATTTCCAATAATTTCTTTAATCTTTTTATGTTGTTCGCTGTCCTTTTTCACGCTGTACATCTTAGTATCAATCTTGGGATATGCTTTTCCGTCTATGTAATTCAATCCTGTTGAATTGATAATAATCGTTACATCTGAATCTAAATCGATAGCTTCAGAATCTTTGACAGGAAGTTTATAAATAGTAAATAAACCCGCTAAAACTAATACTGCAAGAATTATTATAATAATATGTTTTTTCTTCATACTATCCCTCCTTTTTATGTGAATATGTAATATGGCCTCGCAGCTTTAATTGTTATAATCCTGTCAAATATTTTACCATCCATATATATTTTTGTAAACCCAGTTTGCGTGAATTGTAAAAAAGTGAAAGATTTTGTACCTTTTTCAGGTGTTTTTATTGATTCGTTCCAAAATAATATACTTTTTTAGAATAAGTAAGTCCGATTTTATAATTGTATCTCTAAAAAAACATTGACATATCACCTTACATCAATATAATAAGTGGTAGTACCAAGTGGTGCTACCACTTATTATATTGACAGAATGGAGATTACCATGGCAAAACAAAGTGAAAATATGGAATACCAGAAAGCCATTAATCATATTGTCCAAATGGTAAAAGATGGTCAGTTAATCGTAGGCAGTAAAATACCGTCCGAACGTGATTTATCCGAATCACTTGGTATTGGAAGAAATTCTACAAGAGAAGCTATAAGTATTTTACGCGGTATGGGACTGGTTGAAAGCCGCCATGGTTCCGGCAATTACATTGCCAAGGATTCCGGTGTTGCTATCAGAAGCATGATAGCTCTGATGTTAGCATTAAAAACTGTTTCAGAGTATGATTTACTGGAATTTAGAAGATATTTTTCCCATATTGTTGTTGACTGCGTAATGAAAAAGGGAATTTCTGAAAAAAGAAAAGAACAATTATATTCGATTATTGATAAGATGAAAACCGCAAACGGCCAGGACTTAGTAAGATTGGATTTTGAATTTCATGTCGGACTCATAGAATGTACCGAAAACCCTCTTCTAATCACTGTTTCAAGACCTGTAGCCGAGTTATATATCAAGTCAATGTCCAATGTAATTGAGAATGCCGATGAAATGATAAAAGAAAAACTTTTATCTTTACATACAAATATACTGGACAATCTTGTTAATCAGGATGAGACTGCCAGTACCGATTCTTTTAATCAACATTATGACTTAGTTGAAAACCGTTTAGGAGGAATACATTAATGGAAACAGTTATTAAATTACCTGACGTTGAAGCCGTACAGAATTTTGTAAAAGTAGCAACTGAAACCGATTGTGATGTCCTTGTCTCAAAGGAAGGATATAAATACATAATTGATGGTACATCAATCCTTGGTATGTTAAATGTTGTAGGAGCCAGAATCATCGTTAAATGTCTGGCAGCTAATAAAGGTTTTAAAAATATGCTTGAACAGTATAATGTTCAGTAGATTTTTTACATATTTTTTGTTTTTTAAATAACCCTTTTCCCCCCAAATAGGAGGCAGGATTCTGCCTCTTTACCAACCATCAAAGCGGACTTGCCGGTCCGCTTTTTTTGTTTTGTTAAAACCCCGGCGTTTTTCCGCCTTTTGGGTAGAGATTCACGGATGGTAGCTACAGGAATCTCTACCTTATCACCTGCACATCCATTTGCACAAAAAATAGTCTGAGGCACAATGTACCACCTACTGATACACCATGCCTCAGACCACAAGGTCTTATATCCAGTGACCCACAGTGACCCACTTTTAAATAGCGGAAAGTTCCTGTTTTAGGGCATACAATAAAAGAAGCGCGAGACGGGGTGAGACGGTATAAGAAAAAGGTCCGGTGGACCTTTTTCCCGTCGAACCGACCGAAGGCGACTTTAGGAGCCTGAGATCCGAACCTCTTATTTCATAAGAGGTCTGAGAGGTGCTTGCACCTCTCTTTGCAAAAACATAGGTCCTACTCACAAAATGACATACAATGCAAATTGCAACCAGGACCTATATTTTTGCAAAAAAAATAAGCGCGAGACGGGGTGAGACGGCATAAGAAAAAGGTCCGGTGGACCTTTTTCCCGTCGAACCGACCGAAGGCGACTTTAGGAGTCTGAGATCCGAACCTCTTATTTCATAAGAGGTTTGATAGGTGCTTGCACCTCTCTTTGCAAAAACATAGGTCCTGCTCACAAAATGACATACAATGCAAATTGCAAACAGGACCTATATTTTTGCAAAAAAAAATAAGCGCGAGACGGGGATCGAACCCGCGACCTTCTCCTTGGCAAGGAGACGCTCCACCACTGAGCCACTCGCGCATTATTACTTGCGTCACTCACAACGCAAGTAAGACTATACCACATTGTTATTTGCTTGTCAATATTTTTTCTTCAATTGATTTAATAAGTTTGTAAATCATCCTGTGTCCGGGAACATCGATGCCATTTCGTCTCGCAAGACTTATAATACATCCGTTTAATGTATCTATTTCCGTTTTTTGTCCTTTTTCAATATCCTGTAGTGTGGATGACCTGTGCTTATAAGTATCCGGAACAAGTTTTTCATAAAAAACCTTCCTGTATTCCTCAGGGGTGCTCCAGAATGTCTCAAGATGCTCTGCTAAAAGTACGGAATATGTCTCGTCAATAAGCTGATTCATAATGTCACAGGCACTCTCTGACTCCGAAAGTTCACCATAAGATGAATTAAGAATTGCTCCAAGTGGATTGAGTGTTGTATTAAAAAGCATTTTAGCCCACAAAGCCTTGCCTATGTCAGCCGATACTTCGGACGGAATACCGGAATTATTGATTGCGGCAGCTAAAGGCTCCATGCAGGAATTATCCGCGCCGTAAAGAGAACCCAGCAGAATAGGTGCAGTATGTACGGTAACTTTGCTGTTTTCCGGAGTAACACGCTCAAATCCGGTTATTATTCTCGCATTGTATACCTCATTCTTATCAAAATATTTTAAAAATACTTCATCATTGCCCCAGCCGTTCTGAAAGATAACAATTTTTCCCTCCGGTGCAATTATATTTCTGTTGTTATCAAGGGATTTTGCAATCTCTTCGTCAGCCATGGTTTTTGCACTGATAATTATATAATCATATGCCTGACATGCCTCACCATAATTTCTTATTATCTTTACCTTGCCTGCGGGTACTGATATCGCCTTAAATATACCGCATCTTTTTACACCATTCTCCTCGATACAGTCCGCAGTGTGGCTTTTTGAATATACCGTAACATCCATCCCTTCTTCCGAAAGAGAGGCTGCCATTGCAACGCCTACCGCTCCTGCGCCGATAATCAAAACCTTGTAACTCATATTAAACACTTTCTTTCTATGTATATTGTTCCGTAAATAAATCAACTATCATATTGTAAAGTTTATTCACAATTGGTGTTTTTCTTGTACTTTCAAATGCACTTATACCGATTACGCGATATGCCTCAGGGTAAATCGGATAAACATCAACATTAGCATTATACGACTCAACAGTCATTTTTGGAAGTATACATACACCTATTCCCGACTGTACCATCGTTAAAATTGACATATCATCAACAACATGGCACGTTGACTGTGCTACAAAACCACTGTTTTCAAAAAGCATCTGGCTGTCCGCATCGCAATTTTCCGCAGGCTGCACAAAGTCACATTCTTTAAGCTCGTCTATCGTAATAAAGCCATCATTACGGGTTTTAAACGTCTTTGGCACCGCACACATAAGTCGGTCATTATATAAAGGTGTTATGGGAATTTTGCCGGCACTTGATACCGATAAAAAGCCTAAATCTATTGTTCCATTCTCAAGCCACTTCACAATATCGTTATAAGTTCCCTGAAAAAGTTCTATTTTGATTCCGGGATATTTGTCGGAAAAATTTTTGACAAGTTTAGGAATCCAGCTTATGCAAACACTGTTAAAACAGCCAAGCTTTACCGTTCCCTTTTCAAAACCTTGTATCTCGGCAATTGCCTGATTTACTGCATTTTCGCTTAAAAGAAGCTGTTTTATATAAGGAAGAAGTGACTTAGCATCGCCGGTAAGACTGATTTTATTGTTTTTTCTGATAAATAACGGAAAACCCAGTTCTTCTTCCATCCCACTTACGCAGTGGCTTACCGCAGACGGTGTGAGATTAAGTTCTTCCGCTGCTTTTCTGAAATTCATATGTTCTACAATGGTCACAAAAACCTTATAAGAAAATAGTGTCATATCGTTCCCTCTTGTGGTGAATTTTTTTCATCATCTTCGTGAAAAAAATGAATTTTACTAATTATAACATGTATGTTATATTAAATCTACAATAAATGATACGTACTTGAGCAATGCGTGTCATAGAACAAATTGTTTCTATCTCCTGTATAAAGAGTTCAGCTGCATGAACTCTTTATTTTTTTTAAGACAGCCACCTGTCAGGATGCCTGTCAAATTTCTTATTATTTTATAATCCGGATATCATAATCACTTGCAAAGTCTTCTGCTATTCCTGATGTAACATAAGCTGTATTCCCGGACAAAGCAATAAAATCAAATTCTGATTTATGGTTATGCCAGTATTCTATGGTCTTATCAAGTCCCATAACATAACAAGCTGTAGAAAGTCCGTCTGCCAGAGTTCCGTCAACACTTACAATAGTTATTGAATCCATATCAGACTCTACAGGATATCCTGTGTGAGGGTCTATGATATGGCAGTATTTTTTTCCTGTGACATCATCCACAAAGTACCGCTCATATCCCCCGGACGTAATTACGGCTTTCCCACTAACGTTAATTGATCCTGCGTAATCTTTTTTACCATTGGGGTCAGCAATTGCAATTTTAAAATCATTGCCGTCAGGTTTTCTTCCATAGCACTGTACATTTCCTCCGAGAGAAACTACTGCATATTCAATATCAAATTCATTGAAAATAGCCATGAGCCTGTCTGAAGTATATCCCTTCGCTATTCCGCCAAAATCAAGTCCCATACCTGATTCCATCGTTATAGTCTCGTAATCCATTTTAATTTTGTCAAAACCGCACAGTGCAAGTTTATCTTTTATCTCATCATCTCCCGGAACATACAGGCGGCCGGATTCAAAACCCCACAGTTCAACTAACGGTCTTATTGTAACATCAAAAGCTCCGTCCGTAGTGCCATATATATACCGGCATTTTTCGAGTATTTTTATTGTATCTTCCGATAAAAGGTTGTCTGTTCCATTGTTGATTCTGTAGATTTCACTGTCCTTATTGCTTACAGACCATAACTCATCAAGCCTTTTTATCTCATAC
>ULQM01037003.1_pt1 | contig 69822 bp, 51 predicted proteins | sample 1954451 | NCBI WGS metagenome assembly ULQM01 (sample SAMEA4835655, study PRJEB28245) | human gut metagenome | biome: gut microbiome; material: fecal sample | place: Denmark | collected 2008 | reverse complement strand
GCCTGCCGCAACATCTGTTTGCGCGCAAAACACAACAGAGATTCCTGCGCTCAGCGACATGTCTGGCGACTTTCTCGTATTGAACTCACAGGAGTATAACGGAGTGACAAGCCTCTCGTCGATGAAGGCGTTCAAGATGTCGCCGTCGGGCAACACCACCGTCAGCATGCGCGGCTTCTACATGGCAGGATGTCTCAACTTCGACGCCGAATACAACGAGAAGAACGGTTCGATGAGCATTGCCTCAGGCACACCGATATTCGACATGGAGTCGTACATGGTCTATCTCTATCCGTGGGATAGCGAGAACGAGGAGGTGATAACACGTCCGATAGAATACAGATATGCCGGTAACAACACATGGCAGAACGACAACGACCTCATGCTCGTTGCCAAACTGGATGAGAACATCCAGACCAGCTCTTTCTCAAACAGCTCTACCATCGTGCGCTGCAACGGTACTTCAGCCAACACATCATACGCCGGAGCTGTCGGAAGTCAGGACGAATACAACGAGTCGAGACCTTGCTATGTGACCATCAACGGCAACCGTATCGACATCTACAACATTCTCCAGGCCGACCAGTATGGCTATGGCGTTCACCTCAGCGGTACGTTCGACGCCGAGACAGGCGATGCCATGCTCGACTATACGCTCACTGGATATACCAACGACGGCAAATACCGCATCCTGACAGGCTGCGATTATGATGAGGCTACCAACATGCCGACCGGAATGTCGTATGACGGCACTGCCGACATGGGACGCATCCACGCCACAATCGATGTCAAGAACGGAACGCTGACCCTCGACCCGATGGCTATTTGGGTGGCTGAGTACGACGCAACAACAGGCAGCATCACCGTGAACGAGAACCTTCTGTTCGAGTTTGTCAAGACAGTGAACGTGAACTACGACCCGGCTTCTACAATCGCTACATCCATTGAGTCTGTCGATAACACCGCCGCCAAGGAAGTGCAGCGCGTAGAATATTATTCAATCGACGGCCGTAAGATTGGCGAACCGCAGAAGGGCAGTTTGGTGATACGCGTCACCGTTTATAAGGACAATACCTCAAAGAAGGAGAAGATTCTGTTCATGGGCAACCGTTGATTCCTTCACCGGTCAACATTAACGGAATGAATAAAGTGTTAAGGGTGCATCGTCATGATGCGCCCTTAATTCGTTTATGGCCCGTCGCGTGCGTTTCCGCGTCGTGTGAAAGGCGTCATTATGCCGGGCTGCATATGCGTCGGCACGTCCGTATATTCTGCTATGTCTTCCCGTGCCGTCCGTATTGTCAGTCCGCAATCTTATGACGGCTCCGTTTCTTCGTTCATACGGCACAGCCATGTCCTTTTACTTACGTCTCGCCATGGCGCTTTTTTATTGCCACAGCGGTCTTTCGGGTACCGGCAGGCACGATGTCCGCAAAGCTGTTAATAGACGATAATTGCATATTTATACGCTTTTCACGGTAAAATATTTTGACAAAAATTTTTCGCAAAATAGAAAAAGGCAGCCCGAACGCTACCCTGTCGCAATGCGTTAAATAGCCTTTTACGCACCTGTTTTTTCCTCATCAAAGCGACGCAAAAAAACGATGGTCTTGCGAAATGGGCTCTTTCGGCTTGCGAAATGCACCATATCATGACACGAAAAGCACCATATCGGAGCCTGAAAGAGCCTATATCGCAACACGAAATGGGCTCTTTCGCAAACCCGTAAGCACATCATTAAATTGCCATATTGCATAAAACGCTGTCTATCAAGCTGATAACAAAACCCCTCAAAACTCGCGTATTTGCGACCGAAGGAACAGTCGGACGAAAAAACTCGCGTATTTTCGAGTTACGATGTATATTTATTCATTCCCTTATTTCTATTTCTGCATATTTATACATTTCCTCTTTTGCTATTAAATGGGTGACTTGAAGGACAAAAAGAAAGCCCCTCCGCGGTGGGGAGAGGCTTTGTCGGTATGTCTTGGAATGATGTTCCGTAAGTTATCTTACGACAATCTTTCTGCCGTTGACGATATATACGCCCTTGCTTACGTTGTGCACCATGTGCTCGCCTTCGCTGCAGAACGCGCTGAATATCCGCATGCCGTCGGCAGAGAATATGGTCACCTTCTGCGCCTTCGCCACGTTCAGCACTATTGTTCCGTCCTGACCTGTGGCGTTGAGGCCGTCGGTTGTGTCCGTGTTGTCTATGTTGTCGGTGATGGGCCATCCGTTTTCTATGCGGAACGGTATGCCGTTGAGCACAGCGTCGCCCGATTCCGGCAAGTAGAGATAGTATATGTTGTCTGAAGGATGGGCTCCGCAAGGACTACCGTACTCATTGCCTTCTACTGTGAGCGACTCAAACCACGTGTTGTTCATCGTGTGCAGTGTCAGTCGTCGGCCGTCGCTGTTCAGCGGCGTAAGCTCCTGGCCTTCTCTGCCTCCGCCGAATGCGTAGAGACCGCTTGCCTTCACCGAGCCGCCGTTTATCACAGGAGTCTTGCCCGCATCAGTGTCGTGGCCGCTGCCTATTCCTGCCGAGCTGAAGCCTCCGATGGCCGTCACTGTTCCGCCGTTGATGATGACGTTGCCGCCAGCCCATCCCCAGCTGCCGCCTATTCCGGCTCCGTAGTCGCCACCTCTGGCCGTTATGTTGCCGCCGTTTATGGTGAGGGTCTGGTTGTCAACGCAGGTTATTCCCGCCCATGCCCAGTCGCCGTTGGCATAGAGACTGCCTTCGCCGTCGATTGTTGCAGAGCAGTCGCCCTCCATGAATATGGCCGAACGGTCGTTGCCTGCATACAGTTTGTTGTCGCCTTCGAGAGTGATGTTCACCGAAGACGCGCTTACGTATGATGCCGAATAGGTCACGTTGGTGCCCCTTTGTGCGCTGAGGTCGATGTTCACGTCTCTGAGCGTCACGTTGGTGTTGACTGTGTTGTAGAAGTTGAGCAGGTTTTCGGTTGTCGAACCGGTGATGACGTAGTCGTAATCGCCGTCCACAAACTCGCCGTTATACTCATAACCGCCGTTATATATGTTTACGGTTGAGAGCGAGAGGTCAAGTTCTTTCTTTTCGCGTTCGGTCACTGTGACGTTCTTCGACAATGATGTCCCGCCATATTTGTTGCTTATGTGTGCCACGATGGTGTATTCGCCCGTTTCCTGCGGTGTGTAATACGAAATCTCGAGTGGTGCGCCCGTTATTGTGGCTATGGTGTTGCCGTCTTTCAGTATGTCGTATGTTATGTCACATTCATAGCCCATGTTGTAGCTCTTCACCTTATTGTTGAATGGTGCTCCGGCCGCCATGTATATCTCTCCGCCCAGTCCTGCTTTTTCAGGTACGGTGAGGTAGGCATCGGTCGGCACGTGTCCCGCGAGATAGTCAAGTGGTGGCAGGTCGTCTATCTTGAGCAGTCTCTCAAGCGGTTCGGATGTATGCGGATTGTATAGCCATGTGTTGCCGTTGCGGTTCATGTATAATCGTCCGTCGGGAGCATACCAGAACTCGCCCGGTTTGTCGGGTCCGAACTCGTAGCCCGCGCGATATTCCGCCGAGGTGCAGGTGGGGAACAATACTCCGCTGCAGCTCCATGTTATCTCCTGCTGCTTAGATGTGTGCGAGCCTATGAAGTCGTTGTCGGTGCACATGAAGTTTCCGAAGTTGGCGCGTCCGTCACCTGCGTCCTGCGCATCCCACGTAATGTCGGTCTGTCCCCATATTCCGTCTATCTCGATGACGTTCCATGAGTGCCCGATGTCACCCGATCCGCCCTTGATGCAGTTGAGTCCTGCCTCCTCACAGAATGTCGCGAAGGCCTTGGCAATGCCGTCGCACACGGTCTTGCGCTCCACTATTCCGTATATGTCGTAGCTGTGTGCGGCCTCTGCATACTCGGTGTTGCTGTATGTTCCGAAGTAGCTGTAGAGTATGACACCCTTCTGCAGGTCGGTGGCATCGTCGGGAAACAGGGCTGCAATGGTGTTGTCTATGTAGTCCCACATCTGTTGGTTCTGGGCTTTTGTTATGCCATAGTTCAGCTTGCAGGTCGTAAGTATCGTTCCGTTGTTGGATACCGACACGCTTCCTGCCTGCGACCAGATGTTCTCGACGAAGTATCTTTCTTCGCTCACAGGCACTTTGAACGATGATATGTCGATGGTATGGGGATAGTCGCGTATGATGTTCCTCACGTAATATGCGGCGTCGAGTGACCTGTATGCGCTGGCGGCTGTGAACGTTATCTTGTCGCTCACGGCCTTGGTGTCACCGTCCCACGCCTCGATGCAGGCTTCGTAGTTGCCTCCGTAGAGCAGGGTGCGTGTGTAGGTTGATGCGGCGTCGGGTAGTGCGGTGCGGCTTATCAGGCGGCCGTCAAGATAGAGGCAGAGCGTGCGTTTGGTCGATCCGGTGGCGTCGTAGGTGAACTTGGCCTGGTCGATGTAGTAGTAACCGTCCCATTTGGCGTCGCGTGTGAAGTTGGTTTTGTTTATCTCCAGAGTCGGTTTTTCTAACGCAAGAGCGTACATAGGTAAAATCATCCCGGCTATGATAGGCATGATTCGGGACAACAATCTTGGTTTAAGGTTGCAGATGTGCATCATAATGATAAAGTGTTTTCTTTTTAGTATATTATGTTTATGGCGTCAGTGTATTTTCTTTTTCTTATTTCGGGCATACGGCTTTGCCGTGTCCGTGTGTCGATAAGCGTGCTTGTGGTGTGTCGTCTGTCGTGGCAGTCAGTCATGTCTGTTTGTGGTAATGACGTCAGACAGGGCTTTTTGTTCTTTGAGTTGTTGTCTTGGTCTGTGATGTCAGATTGTTTTTGCGCAGTTGTTTTCCCGTCGGTGCGTGGTTGTTTTCCCGTCGGTGCGCGGGTTAAATGTGTATATAACTGTCTTCCACGTGTATCATCTCCTCTGAAACAAGCTCTTGCAGGGCCGTGTCGAGGATGTCTGAAGGCAGCGGAAGTTTCAGAAGTTCGGTCAGATGATGCTGTTTCTTGTCGCTGAGCAATGCGGTTATCGTGGCTCTGGCATCCTTCAGTTGTTGCCTCATGTTGGGCTTCTTCTTGTGTGCCAGACACACGTCGCACTGTCCGCAGTCTTCCGACCGTGTCTCGTCGAAGTATCTCAGCAGTTGCCGGCTGCGGCATACGTCGTCGTTGGTGGCGTAGCTTATGACTGTGTTTATGCGTTTGGTGAACTGCTCCTTGCGGTCTTCGTACACGTCGCGCGTTATTATCAGGTCCACGCCGTCCACTCTGTCGCGCGTGTATGTTATGATGGGTGTCTTGCAGCGTGGCACGAAGTGCAGTATGCGCTGCTGCGTAAGTCCTTTCAGAAGCAGGTACATCTGTTGGCTTGTCAGTCCGGCTTGATTAGCTATCATTTCCTCGTCGATGTACGTATAGTCGTTGAACAGCGTGCCGTAGTTGCGCAGCAGTGTCGTGACGAGGCGTTCCTCAAGCGGTGAAAGTTCGTTGAGCATGTAAAGCTGCTGCCGTGACAAGAGGAACATTATGCGCGGTTCGGTATGCGGATCGGCGTCATATTCTATGTATCCCGCACGTTCGAGAATCTTCAGGGCGGCGTCGGTCTGTATGGGAAACAGCTTGTATGTGCGGCAGAATTTTCTTATGTCGAACATGAAAGTGTGTCCGCGTCCGCTGTTCACGGCTATCTGGAAGAAGCCGGCAAGGTGGTCGTAAACACTCCGGATGTATTCTTTCTCTGGAAACTCGTCGGCTATGCGTTTCTGGAGTTTTGAATTGTCGCTGTTGTTGTAGAGCAGCACGGCGTATGATTTCTGCCCGTCGCGTCCGGCACGTCCCGCTTCCTGGAAGTAGGCTTCGAGCGAGCTGGGACAGTCGAAGTGTATCACCACGCGCACGTCGGGCTTGTCTATGCCCATGCCGAAGGCGTTTGTGGCCACCATTACGCGCTTCTTGTCGTCATGCCATTCCTTCTGCCGCTCGTCCTTCACGGAGTGTTCGAGTCCGGCGTGGTAGTATGTCGCCTCCACATTGTTCTGATTGAGCAGGTCGCTTATCTCCGAAGCTCTCTTGCGGCTCCTCACATACACGATGGCGCTGCCCTCCACGCTGCGCAGAATATGAATCATCTGTTCGCGCTTGTCGGTGGCGTGGCGCACGATGTATGCCAGATTCTTGCGCTCGAAACTCATGCGGAACACGTTGGCCTCGGTGAATTTCAGCTTCTTCTGTATGTCGTCCACCACTTGTCCGGTGGCTGTAGCGGTGAGCGCGAGCACCGGAATGTCGGGCTTGATGTCTCTTATGTCGGCTATGTGCAGGTAGGAAGGGCGGAAGTCGTAGCCCCATTGGCTGATGCAGTGAGCCTCGTCAACGGTTATGAAACTGACGCGCATGTGGCGCAGTTTTGTCTTGAACAGCTCTGAGGCTATGCGCTCGGGCGACACATAAAGAATCTTGGTGCTGCCCAGAATGCAGTTTTCCAGCGTGTGCAATATCTCACGTCGGGTCATGCCCGAGTATATCGCCGCCGCCATTATGCCGCGCCTGCGCAGGTTGTACACCTGGTCTTTCATCAGCGCTATGAGCGGAGTGATGACAATACACACGCCTTCTGCGGCAAGGGCAGGCACCTGAAAGGTTATGGACTTGCCGCCTCCTGTCGGCATCAGTCCCAACGTGTCGTGTCCGCTGCCTATGCTTCCGATGATGTCACGCTGTATTCCTCTGAAGTCCGAATGGCCCCAGTACTGGCGTAATATGCTTACGTATTTATCAGAAACGTTGCCCACGAAGAATGTTATGTTTTGTCGTGCAGTCGGGAGAAGCCGTCATGCCTGCGTGTTCTCGTCCTCCTCGGCAGGCCGTATGTCTTCAATCTGCAGTTGCACTGTGTTTTTCTTGAACACGTTGTCCTCAAGCGTATAGGCTATGTCGAAGCTCCTTTTCGACTTGATATACCTTGCCGACGCGCTTTGTCCGAAGGCAATGCCGTTTACAACGTTGCTCGACTTGGAATCGACAAGCTCGAGCTTGATGTGCTCCTGTTCTCTTCCCACCACCTTACTCGTGCCGTAGTCGTACACGTCAACAGTGCAGAATATGGGCTTCTGGTTGCAGGGACCGAACGGAGAGAACTTCTTCAGGTCGTTGTGCAGCTTTTTGGTGATGTCCTTAAAGTCTATCACGGCGTCGATGTTGAGCACTGCCTCGGTCTGTTCCGGTTGTATATGGTTGTCGACATATTTCTGGAAACGGCGTCTGAACTCGGGTATGTCGTCCCACTTCAGCGTCAGTCCGGCGGCATAAGTATGTCCGCCGAAGTTCAGCAGGATGTCGCGGCAGCTCTTAATTGCCGAATACACGTCGAAGCCTGTCACGCTTCGTGCGGAGCCTGTGGCCAGGTCGCCGTCGCGGGTGAGCACTACCGTCGGTCTGAAATATATTTCGGTAAGACGTGACGCCACTATTCCGATGACTCCCTTCTTCCAGTTCTCGTCGTACAGGACTATTGAAGAGCGGTGCTGCTGGCTTTCCAACCGTGCCACGATCTGGTTGGCCTCTTCGGTCATGTGTTTGTCTATGTCCTTGCGCTGCTCGTTGTAGCAGTCTATGTGTTTGGCTTTCTCGAGCGCATGTGAGAACTCTTTTTCCACGAGCAGGTCAACACTCTCGCGTCCGTTCTCTATTCTTCCCGAAGCGTTTATGCGCGGTCCTATCTTGAAGACAATGTCGCTCATGGATATCTCGCGGTTGTTGAGGCCGCAGATGTCTATGATGGCTTTCAGTCCGGTGCTCGGGTTCTGGTTGAGAATCTTCAGCCCGTGAAAGGCCAGGATGCGGTTCTCGTCGGTCACGGGAACAATGTCCGCGGCAATGCTCACTGCGCAGAGGTCGAGCAGGGGAATCAGTCGTGAGAACGGTATGCTGTTGTTCTTGGCGAAAGCCTGCATGAATTTGAAGCCTATGCCACACCCGCAGAGATGCTTGAAAGGATAAGTGTCGTCGCTGCGTTTGGGGTTGAGTATTGCCACAGCCGGCGGCATCTCCTCGTCGGGAACATGGTGGTCGCATATTATGAAGTCAATGCCGAGCTTCTTGGCATAGGCTATCTCCTCGACGGCTTTTATTCCGCAGTCGAGAATTATTATCAGTTTCACGTTGTTGGCGTGCGCATAGTCTATTCCCTTTTTGCTCACGCCGTATCCTTCTTCGTATCGGTCGGGAATATAATATTCTATGTTTGAATAGAACTGCAACAGAAACTTATAGACCAAAGCCACAGCCGTGCATCCGTCAACATCGTAGTCGCCATACACCATGATGCGCTCCTTGCGCCCCATGGCGTCGTTAAGTCTGTCAACGGCCACATCCATGTCTTTCATCAGAAATGGATTTATGAGGTCGGAGAGTTGCGGATGGAAGAAACGTTTTGCCGCCGATTCTGTCGTGATGCCCCGCTTTATGAGCAGTCCGGCAAGTATGGGGCTGATGTTGAGCTTCCCTCCCAATTCTTCAGCCGCTTGTCTTTCTTCGGATGTAGGTGGCTTGTAATTCCATTTGAATAGCATTTATATAGTTTTTATTTTATTCTGTCATTAGGGAAATGTGCGGGTTGTCGCGCATAAACTGCTGTAAAGTTACAAAATAAAAATGGAAAACATTGTATTGGCAATACGTTTTTATATAAAAATAAGAAGGCTCAGTAGAATTTAAGCGGGGGAGTGGTTTCAATGGAAAACCGCTGATTCGGTTCCGGATAATTACCGTTTCTGCAGGCCGGAATATATGCTATATGAGGCACTTACAGATTGTAAGCGGTTTCCGATTTTTCCGCCTCGGCTTTCTTATATACCCCGAAAAATAAGCGCGTATTTGCGGACAAAGTCTCCTTCGGGCGCAAATACGCGAATTATGAGAGGCTTTTATAAGACATTGACTATCAATAACTTAAATTTAAGGGATATTCTATCGCTTTGCGAAAAGCACCATTTCGGCATGCGAAATGGCCCATTTCAGAGGCCGAAATGCACCATATCGCACCTCAATATGGGCTTAATCGGACGATGAAATGGGCTTTATCAGAAATCGAAACGGACTTTTTCGGACTACGTTATGGGGTATGTCAAAATGCTGCATTGTCCTAAACGTCCTTTATCCTATACGATTTAATGTTTGTTTACACCTCTTTCACGAAAATATTTTGTCAAAATAGAGTCAAGAAAAATTGTAAGTCCGGCGTCTGAGTTTTCGTTAAGAAGGCTGATGCCAGAAGTGGAAAAAGGTGTGGAAAACACGTGCCGCGCTTGCGGTAAATATCTTTTTATTTCAAAAAATCATTTGTCTGATGAAAACAAAACTGCGGGTCAGAGTCTTTTCGCATCACCTTCATGCAATCAATGCCGTCCGGTGTGTGTCGTGACTTCTGCCCCGCAGTTTTTATGTTGTTATATTTCTTCTGCTGTTATTCGCCGATACCGGTTTTCTTAACAGCGTCTTCCATCTTCTTGCGGATATCCTTTGGTATAGCGTTGATGTTCACCATGTAGTCCATTGTGTTGGCGATGATGAAGTTCTTAGACATATACCAGATTCCTTTGTAGTCGCCGGCCTCACCCCATGAGTTCTTCACCATGTAGTATTCTTTGCCGTTCTGATCCTTTGCGATACCGAAGATGAGCATTCCGTGGTCGTCTGTCAGCTCCCAGTTGTCGAAGCGCTCCTGACGTTTCTCCTGTGTAGGAGTGAGCTCAGGCACCTTGCATCCGAGTGAGTCGATGATGTTTGTGCGCTTGGATGCAGACAGTTTGAGCCAGCGTGCCATGTCGCTTCCGGCGTAGCTCTGCATGGCCTTTGTGTCGTAAGAGTAAGCCAGACCAGTGCGTGTGAATCCTTCCTCGCTCACGTCGCCGCCCCATGCTACGGTGTAACCGTTCATAACGGCGTTGTCGATGATGCGTGCCATGTCTTCCATCGGCAGGTTCCATGAACCCGGGTTACGCCAGTTGTCCTGAACTTCTACAGGGAACTTGGTGTAGAAAGGATGATGTGTGTAGCTTGTGATGGTGACATAGTTGTTCCAGTCCAGTCCGAGGCTTGCTGCGAATGACTTCGGAGTGTATTTCTTTCCTTCGTATGTGAAGCTCTCCGGGCATTTGCCGAGGTAAGCATCGAGGATGCCCTGCAATCCGACTTTCCACTGATTTGAGATTGTCTTGGCCTTGCTCTTTGAAACGGCAGCAACATACGGCTCGAGCAGTGAGAAGAACTCGTTGAAGTTGTTGAGTGAGTCACCGTACAGAGAACCCGGGAACGGCATTGCGTCCTCAGGGCAGATACCGTAGTTTTTCAGTACATAATATACGTCGTAAGCCGATCCGCCCTGTGAGAACTGGCAGTCGCCGTGCAGACGTACCACCTTGATGGCGCGGTCCATGTAGTTCTTGTTTGCTACGAAAGACTCGCACAGGTCGTAGGTCTTGCCTGTAGCCTTGAGTATTTCACTCTCAAAGAAAGCAAGAGTAGAGTAGTCCCAGCATGTACCGCTGCGGCTCTGGTCCTTGATGCTTGTGATCGGGTTTTCCTTGACAACGGTGAAAACAGGCTTGTTGCTGTTCTCCTTCTTGTCCTGTGCGCTCACTCCCAGGGTCAGCATGGCAAGAAGCGCAAGTGTAAATATTTTCTTCATAATCTGTTATAATAAAGTTTGTTTTTATTGATTATTCTCCATGAATGTCTCTACGTCTTTGGGGTGATAAGGTATTCTCTTCGCTCCGATGAAGCGGCAGCCGTCTTCTGTCACGAGGATGTCGTCCTCGATGCGTATTCCTCCGAAGTCCTTGTAGGTCTCAAGCAGGTCGAAGTTGATGAACTCCTTGCAGTGTCCTTTTGCCTTCCAGTCGTCGATGAGTGCCGGAATGAAGTATATACCCGGCTCGTCGGTTACTACAAAGCCCTTCTCCAGACGGCGTCCCATGCGCAGGCAGTTTGTTCCGAACTGCTCAAGGTTGGGTCGTGTCTCCTCGTCGAAGCCCACGTTTATCTGGTCGAGATTCTCCATGTCGTGCACGTCAAGGCCCATCATGTGTCCCAGTCCGTGCGGCAGGAACATGGCATGTGCGCCTGCAGCCACGGCCTCTTCGGTGTCTCCCTTCATCAGTCCGAGCTCTTTCAGCCGGTCGGTCATCAGTCGGCACACTGCCAGATGAACGTCGAAGTATTTCACACCCGGCTTTGCCACTTCCAGCACATAGTCATGACAAGCCTCCACGATGCTGTAAATCTCCAGCTGACGCTGCGTGAACTTGCCGCTGACAGGCATTGTGCGCGTGTTGTCCGAGCAGTAGTTGTTTATGGTCTCGGCTCCGGCGTCGCACAGAGCGAGGCGTCCTGCCTCCAGAACACTCATCGACGGATTGCCGTGCATTATCTCTCCGTGCTGGCTGTATATGGTTGCGAAGCTCACCTTGGCGCCGTAAGAGTTTGCCACTCCATCCACCTGTCCGCCTACAAACTTCTCTGTCACTCCCGGACGGGTGAGTCTCATGGCTGTTGTGTGCATCATATAGCCTATCTCTGCGGCTCTCTCCAGCTCCTCTATTTCCTGCGGTTCCTTTGCCGAACGCATCTTTACCACAGCCTTTATGAGTTCCATGCTCGCAGCTTCCTTCTGCTGTACCGGATGGATGCCGAGCAGATCGAAAATCTGTATCTGTATGTCGTGGCGGTAAGGCGGCAGGAAGTGAATCTTGCGTTTCAGCTTCAGGGCCTCGTTGCAGGTACTCTTCAGCGCGCGCATCGGTGCAGTATTCTCCACGCCCACCTGTGCCGCGAGGTCGTGCACGCTGTCTACGCTGCCATACCATACGATGTCTTCGATGTCGATGTCGTTGCCGAAGATTGTCTCACGGTTGTTGTCGATGTCGATCACTCCGACGAGTCCGTCTCTGTTCTGTCCGAAATAATACAGGAACGAAGAGTCCTGTCTGAACGGATAATAGCCATTGCTCGGATAGTTGCATGGCGACTCGTTGTTTCCGAAAAGTATGATTATTCCGTCCTTTACAAGACTTTTTAGCTTGGCGCGACGGTTTACGTAGGTCTGTTTGTCGAACATATAATAAATAATTGTATCAATTGTTTGCAAAGTTACAACTTTTATATTTAAAATGTGTAATTTTGCAGCGTGTTTTAAACGGTTTTTATGCAAACAGACAAAAATACGGGGCTTGTTCTTGAAGGAGGTGGTATGCGTGGCGTTTTCACCAGTGGTGTGCTCGACGCGTTTATGAAGTACGATTTGTATTTCCCGTATGTCGTGGCGGTATCGGCCGGCGCGTGCAACGGAATGTCATATATAAGCCGTCAGCCGCGACGGGCGCGCATCTCGAACATCGACTATCTGGCGCGCTACGACTACATCGGACTGCGCTATCTCTTCACCCAGGGCTGCATATTCGACCAGAAACTGCTCTACGACAAGTTTCCGAACAGCTACATACCGTTCGACTTCGACACATTCTTCAACAGCGAGACCGAGTTCGAGATGGTTGCCACCAACTGCCGCACGGGCCTTGCCGAATATCTGTCGGAGCGTCACGACCGTCAGCGTGCGCTCGATGTGGTGCGTGCCTCGAGCAGTCTGCCTTATGTGAGCAAGATTGTCTTTGTGGACGGAAAACCGATGCTCGACGGAGGAATAGCCGACAGCATTCCCGTTGAACATGCCATGCAGAAGGGCTACAGCCACAATGTGGTGGTGCTGACACGCAACAAAGGCTACCGCAACGACGGTCACGACATAAAGATTCCGCGCTTCATCTACCGTGACTATCCGCGTCTGCGTGTGGCTCTGAGCCATCGCATAGAGGTTTACAACCGCCAGCTCGACATGATAGACCGTCTGGAGGATGAAGGACGCATTACCTGCATACGTCCGCTGAAACCGATGGAGGTGGGGCGTATAGAGAGAGACACGAAGAAGCTGGAGGCCCTATACGAAGAAGGCTTCGCGCTTGGCGAGGCCTTCTGCAAGAAATATCTGAATGTAGAATAAAAGCCGTGTTTCTCCGTTGCCGTGCTGACTGACGTTCGCTCAGCTCTATTCCGTTTATAATTCCATTTCCTTATATTTTGTCGATTCGCCGTAACGGTTTGCTCCGGGCGTGCTGTCGAGCAGACAGAATATTATGACGATGAAATTTAAAATGGTGTTGATTGCCGTCAGACCCTTAGATTCCGTCGTACTGGCAAATCTTATTATGTCTTCCATGTTCATGTCGGTGCCAATCACTATGTCGGTGTTTGTCATGACATATATTGAACTGATGGCGCTCACAATCCAGCTTGCGCCGACCCACCATCCGCTCTTGCCTGTATCGTGCAGGCGGCGCACGGTTACACCGAAGATGAGAAACTTAAGTATGATGCCTATTATGGTCGTTGCCGTATATGGAAAAATAACACCCAGTATGAAATTAACGATAAGCACGAATATATAGTAAGCCAGTATGGTCCACCAGAATTCGGAGCGGCGTGTGCGGCCTTTGAAGTCGGTAAGGCGGCTGAGCGATGATCTTACTGAATCGGAAAAGCCGGCCGAAGGGGTTGAAACGAATCTGTTCATAGTGCCTTCTGATTTATGTATGTGTTCTTAAAAGAGTGCTGTCCACCGTAATTGTACGATGGACAGCGGTGTATCTGAAATATGTCTATTCTGTCATTCGTTAAAAAGTTGTCTGCGTATAGTCCTGTCCATAAGCGTCAGCATCCACATCAACATATTTCGGTGACGGACCATATTTGTTTGCTTCCTTCTGGCTGTCCTGGCAGAGGAACACCAGAACGATGATGTTATATACAATTCCCACAAGCAGACCGAAGAGGATGTATGACATTGTTGCTCCGGTGAATAGCTTCTCCATGATTTCAGTATCAGACATGGATGAAAATTCGGACATGCCTGCGCTTATGCCGATAGCACCTATTATCAAGATGATTAAATAGACGGTGAATACCAGGCTCCCTATTATGCTCACGCCATACCACCATCCGCTTCGTCCAGTGTCGTGCAACCGACGGAATGTTATCGGTATGATGGCCAGTCCGAACAATAGTGTTACGATGTTGCCGATGATTGGCACGAACGAGAATATTATGGATGTCACGAAGTAGGCGAGATAGGTCCACCAGAATTCGGAGCGGCGCGAACGGCCTTGAAATTGTGCTATCTTATTCCAGAAGGCTTTTAGCGCTTCTGTGAATTCCAACTGTGGAAGTACTGTCAATTCTCTCATAATTAATTTAGGTTTTAATTTTGGCTCCCAACTTTTGTTTATGTCGTCTGCACTGGAGTGGGGACCGTGTCTCCGGCGACAGGCGTAAAATCGTGTGTTACGTGTGTGTTGGTCGCGTCGCCGTTCATTTCAGGCGTACCGGTTTGCCGGTGCGTGCGCTCTTCACTGCGGCACTCAGAATCTCAACCACCGTCAGATTGTTCTCCAGCGATGCGAGGTCGGTCGGCTGCACCGTTATCTCTCCGCACACGGCAGCCTTCAGATAGCGGAACGAGTCGTCGTAGGGCGCGCTCAGAGGTTTGGTCTTCACGTCTTTCTCCTTGCCGTCCTTGTAGAGCGACATGCGCGACGGAGTGCTTTGATAGATGTATCCCTTCGAACCGTATATGTACATATCCTTGCGGTTCATCGGCCAGTTCCATGACGGCATGAGCTGCACCGTCACACCGGGATATTGCAGTATGATTGTCGCGTCGTCGTCAACGTCGGGATATTTGTCAGGTTTCTGTGTGTTTGTCACGGCATATACGCTCAGCGGTTTGCGCCCGTCGAACAGCCATGTGGCGATGTTCGCGCCGTAGCATCCGAAGTCGGTTATCGCTCCGCCGCCGTTCATCACCGGGTCGGTGAGCCACGTGGTGAAGTCCTTGCCGCATCCTATCTCTATCGGCCCCTGATGTCCGTCGTACACAAGTATGCGCGTTATGTCGCCTATCTGTCCGTCCTTCACCATTCTGTAAGCCTCGTGATTGGAGCTGTACCAGCTCGTCTCATAGTTGGTGAGCAGCAGTATGCCGTACTGGCGTGCCAGCTTTGCCATGCGCTTGGCGTGCTTCATGTTCACCGCCAGCGGCTTTTCCACCATCACGTGTATTCCTCTTGGCGCGCATGCCTCCACCACTTCCAGGTGGTCGTATATCGGACCGTATGCCACGACAGCCTCGGGATGGGTCTTGTCGAGCATTTCGCCGAGGTCGGCAAAGAACGGAACCTTGTCGCCGCGGCGGGTGAATCCGTTGTCCTGACGCATGCGGTCGTCCTTCTCATACACTCCAACCACCTCGAAGTCGCCTCTGTCCATGCGTGAGAGTACGTCGTTAAGATGTCCGTGAGCCACTCCCGCCACGGCTATGCGCAGCGGTTTGTCGTTGTCGTTGCCTGCCGCGGCGGTTGCCACGCAGCAGACCAAGAGCGATATGAATATACACAATGATGTGCGGAAAAGGTTTGTTTTTTTCATATCTTATCTTTAGGTTATCATGGTTCTTCGCCGGTATCGTCCGGCTGTGGCGGCATTATGCGTGGCTCATTTCTCCAGAAGGTCGGGTCTGAGGCGGCGTGTGCGCTCCATGGCCTGCTCCATCTCCCATTCCTTTATCTTGGCCTCGTTGCCGCTAAGCAGAATGTCGGGCACCTTCCAGCCCTTATAGTCGGCCGGGCGGGTGTAGATGGGGGCAGACAGCATGTCGTCCTGGAAACAGTCGCTCAGGGCACTCTGGTCGTCGCCTATCACTCCCGGCACCACTCTTACTATGGCGTCGGCCATGACCGCGGCCGCCAGTTCGCCACCGGTGAGCACGTAGTCGCCGATGCTTATCTCGCGCGTGATGAGATGGTCGCGCACCCGCTGGTCGATGCCTTTGTAGTGACCGCACAGGATTATGATGTTCTCCTTCATCGAGAGGTCGTTGGCCACGTGCTGGTCGAACCGCTCGCCGTCGGGCGAAGTGAATATCACCTCGTCGTAGTCGCGCTCAGCCTTCAGCGCCGATATGCAGCGGTCAATTGGCTCGCACTGCATCACCATTCCGGCAAAACCGCCGTACGGATAGTCGTCCACGCGGCGCCACTTGTCCGTGGTGTAGTCGCGCAGGTTGTGCAGGTGTATCTCTGCCAGTCCTTTTTTCTGTGCCCTTGCGAGTATCGATTCGTTTACGAAGCCCTCGAGCATTTCGGGCAAAACAGTGATAATGTCTATTCTCATATTCTGCAAATTTATTGAAAAATATCGTAAGTTATGGATATGGTTTGTTAAAGAAAGTAAAAGTAAACGGCCTTTGGAGCTTCCTGCACAGTCGTAAGCGGGGCGTGGGTCTGGCGGAAGCGCAAGGGCGGTTGTGTGCGTATGGTGAATTATAATATGTCGAATGTTAAATGATTCGTCTCCATAGCCGCGATTTTTTCGGACAGACACGTCTTTGACCGTAAAAATCCGAATTTTGGGCGGTTTGCGCAAATCATTGTCTTACAACGCTTTATGTTTCATCAGTCGCCAGCCGTGTTTTTTCTGCCTTGCGAAATGCACTTTATCAGAGTGCGATTCGGGCTTTATCATGTCATGAAATGGGCTTTATTGTGGTGTGATATGGGCTTAATCAGGTTGCGAAATGGTGCTTTTCGGGCTGCGGTGTCCGGAAAATTGTTCTTCGGTTTCGTTTCCGTCGGCTCATCAAGCCCGTTTTGTCGGCGCTCCGTTTCTGGAATGTGAACGGACGAAGAGATTTTTTACGCTTGAAATTTAACCTAAAAATGTTAAACCCAAATCGGTCATCAGACCGCGCATGTTTTATATATTTTATGCATTCATGCTTTCAGTCGTCTTTTTGCTTTCTATTGGCTTCTTTTTGTTTGATTTTTCTTGACATAGCCCGCTATGCCTGCAAAAGATCAAACGAAAATACGCTCAATATAAAACAAAAATACAGACTGGATTCTAATGACCGATTCGGGTTAAATCCGGGGACTGTCCTTATACGGCGTTCATCCCTTTTATTGAAACTCAGGTTGAGTATCCGTAAAAGAGATGTGGCGCGCTCCGGCCGTTCAGTCGTTGTTCACGCCGTAACCGAAGAGGGCGAAGTCGCCTTTGAGCGGATCGTCAGGGAACACCTCGAGCATGGCTTTCGACAGTCGGCGTGCCGCACTCATGGATGCCGTGCGACTCGTGAGCAGACCCAAGCGTTGCGACTGTTGCACCACGTGAGTGTCGAGCGGCATGATGAGCGTGCGCTTGTCGATGAACCGTGTCCAGAGGCCCAGGTCGACAGGCGAGCCGTCGCGCACCATCCAGCGCATGAACATGCACACACGCTTGCATGCCGACTTGGTGTCGCGTGGTATCACCGTGCTTGCGTTATGCGCCGCGAAGTAAGAGCAGATGGCGCTCACGGCTCCGTAGCCGTCGGTGGCGTTGGCGCGGACAAACTGTCCCAGACTGCCGTGTTCGGTCAGCAACGCACGCAGAGTCTGCAACAACAGGTGCATGTCGTGCTGTGTGTAGAGCCGGTAGTAGCACTGGTCCTCGTCGGGAATGTCGCCGGCAAAGCTGCCGCTGCGCACCCATTCGTCCATTCTTCCGCCGGAGCGGTCGAGCATGTATTGTATTTTCGGGAAAAACTGCTTGCGCGATCCGTAGCTCAGACACGACGCCGCGAAGGCCATCACCTCCATGTCTGCCTCGCCCTCCACCTTGTGCATGAACAGGCTCGGGTCGTCTTTCAGAAAGTCGGCCGTCTCATATCTCTCCGCAAGAAGTCTTATATAGTCTGCTGTATTTTTATCCATTGATTACATCTTTTTAGAAATTCTCTCCCTCGTTCTTTTCAGTTCTCATTTCTGTTTTTTCAGTCCTCAATCACGGTTTGCCTTCCTTACCGCAGGACATAAAAAAAAGCGACAACCTTCACAGGCGACCGCTTCAAATCTTCAATAGGTATTAGTCTCTTCCATTAAGGTAAAAAGATTGTTTTCGGGGTAACGTTTACAAAGATAGGGCTTTTTTTGTGACCTCCAAAATTATTTTTACCTTTTTTCCGAAAAAATCCACCGTGTGCGCACACAGCATGCATTTTTATGGTTGTTGAAATGAAAATATATAATAAAATGGGTTTATTTGTGTTTTTATCTTCAACTTTATGGCAGGTATAATGTGACGATTTTCAGTCTGCCGTAGTGCTGTTTATTTTTTTCGGAGAATGTATCTCTTATGCCGGGAAAATTTGTTATATTTGCGACTTTCCGCGTTTTGCCTTGCGTCGCGACGCTTTTTCGGCGTGTCGTTCAGGGCACGGAATGTGCAGATGACTTTAAATATATATCATATATGGAGATTGTTTATTTGATAATTGGTATCGCCGTGGGTTGCGCCATGGTGTTTTTCCTCATGCAGTCGAAGGTGAGAAGTGTCAGAACAGGGCTCGCGCTGGCTGAGCAGAGAGCCACGCAGCTGGAGCAGACAGCCGCGCAGCTCAAGGCGGAGACCGAAAGTGCCAGGGCCGAGACGGCAAGGATAAACGGCGAGATGGTGCAGGCGAGGGTCGAGGCCGAGCGTGTGGGGGCGGAGCTGAAGGCCGAGCGTGAGCACAATTCCAAGGAGATGCAGTTGCGGCAGGAGCAGTTCGAGCAGCAGCTGAAGACCGTTCAGGAGCAGTTTGCCAACCTTGCGACAAAGGTGCTGAGCCAGACCACCGATCGTCTGAAGGCCGACAACTCGGAGAGTATGGAGAACATCACAAAACCGCTGCGCGACAATCTCAAGCAGTTGCAGGAGGCAATACGTGTCACCAACAGCGAGACGGCAAAGAATACGGCGTCGCTCTCGGAACAGCTCAAGGCCATGAGCGACCAGACTACTAAGATAGACCGCACGGCGACAATGCTCACCAACGTCATAAGGGGCGGCAACAAGGCGCAGGGCAACTGGGGCGAGCGCATGCTGACCGAGATTCTCGACTCGCAGGGATATAAGTGTGGGGTGGACTACGACGTGCAGCAGACCATAACAGACGACAAGGGTAACGTCATTGTGAACGACGAGAGCGGCAAGCGTATGATTCCCGATGTCATCCTGCATTATCCTGACAACGAGGATGTGGTGATAGATTCGAAGATGTCCATAGATGCTTACTATCAGTATGTGAACACCGACGACGAGACGTTGAAGCGCAAGTATGCCGACGATCTGGTGAAGAGCGTGCGCACGCAGGCCGTTAATCTCGCGAAGAAAGACTACAGCCGCTACATAACAAAGCCTCGCCGGGCCATCGACTTTGTCATAATGTTTGTGCCGAACGAAGGTGCGTTGCAGCTGGCACTGGCTCACGACCCGAAGATATGGCGCGAGGCGTTCGACCGCCATGTGTTCATCACCGGACAGCAGAACCTCATGGCAATACTCCGTATGATTCAGATTGCATGGCGTCAGTATGCTCAGACCGAAAGCCAGAAGAAGGTCTTCGCTATGGCGGACGAAATGATAAAGCGCGTGGGAGAGTTCATCAAGAGGTTCGACAAGCTGAAGAAGGACATCGACACTCTGCACAAGGACTACGACGACGCCTACAACAAGGCTTATACCGGACGCCAGAGCATCGTGCAGAAGGCCAACGAGCTGAAGTCGCTCGGCGTGAAGGAGAGCGCCAATTATCCCATACCCGAATCACAGACACTATTAGACGACGATTATGAAGAAAAGTAAGAAAAGACTGTTGTTTGTTTGTCTAGGCAATATATGCCGCAGTCCGGCGGCCGAGGGCGTGATGAAGGCGCTCGTGGAGAAGGCCGGACGCGAGGACGAGTTTTTCATCGACTCTGCCGGAATAGGCGGATGGCACATCGGACAGTTGCCCGACAGCCGTATGCGCCGGCGCGGAGCAGTGCGTGGTTATAAGTTCGACAGCCGTGCACGTCAGCTTTCCAAGGCCGATTTCAGCCGCTTCGACCTCATCCTTGTGATGGATAACGCCAACGTGCGTGCCGTCACTGCCATGGCTTCCACGCCTGAGGAGAAGGACAAGGTGAGGATGCTCGGCTCGTATATGACGGCCCACGTAGGCGTAAGCGAGATTCCCGATCCTTACTACGGCGACGATTCAGACTTCGATTATGCCCTCGATCTGATAGAGGATGCCTGCGCCGGACTTCTGGCTGAGCTATGATGTGTTGTGTCACCTGCAGATTGTAAGGTGGCTTTTATATATTGTGCAACAGAATGATGTGTGTCTGATACACATTCTGTTGCACAATTTTAATCCGAATCGGTCATTGGAATTCAGCTGGTATTTTTGCTTTGTATTGAGCGTATTTTCGTTGGATGTATTGCTGGAATAGCAGGCTGTGTCAAGAAAAATACGACAAAAGAGGTCAATGGAAAACAAAACGACGGCTGAAAGGATGAATACATAAAATATATGAAACAGCTGCGGTTTAATGACCGATTTGGGTTTAATTTATGTTATATTTCTCCTGCCTCGTATATACGTGTGTTCTTTATTTCTTATATTTGAGAAAACTAACCGTATATATATTGCTTTTATGACGAGACTGGTACTTTTTTTCATGGCCTTGTTTATATCGTGCGCGGCCGAATGTCGGGATTTCAATATAAAAGGAATTGTCGGAGGAGTGGCCGACAGCATGAAGATTGTTGTCTGCTATGACATAGACGTTCCCGAGTATTATGGATTCAATAATATGGTTTTAAGTAAACAGCCGTTGGCAGAGGCGCTTGTTAAGGGCGGAAAGTTTGAGATTTCCGGACATGTTGACGGTCCTGCGCTTGCTTACATCATATTCTGCGATGCGCGTGCTGCTTCGTTTTTCAACGACAGAGATGCAAGATATGTCACTGTCATGCTCGACAATGCAGACATGAGTGTTGCTGTTGCCGATGTGACACGTCTTCCGCGTGTGATGAATTATGACGAGCCGGAGGTGTCGCCTATGATGAGCGAGACCGCCGCAGTTGTCAGTGGCGGAACTGAACAGAATCGTTACAACGAATGGCGCGACGCGGTTATGGCGGCTGAAGACAGGCTGTGGCATACGGAAAGCCTGCTCGGAGCAACCAATCATGTGATGAGCAATGAGACGATGAATCGTCCTCAGAGTGAGACCGACAGTCTTAAGATGATTGCTTCGGAGCAGAGAAAGGCGGTGGAACGCATCAATGATGATTTCATAAGCGCCCATCCGGATTATGCCATATCTCTTATTTTGCAGTTGAAAAAGCTGAAGCGGCCTTATTGTTATACGAAGGATATGTTGGAATCCACGGCAGACAAGTTCGCGGGCAACGCCGATACGTTGCGCTATGAAAGATTTCTTGCCGATATGCCACGTTATATGAAGTTTGTGAAAGGTCGCCGCTTTGCCGATCTTCGCATGGTTTCGGCGGGTGGAGAAGAGGTTAATCTGGAGAGCGTGCTCAGCCGCGACAAGGTTAATATTGTGGATTTCTGGGCGTCATGGTGCGGACCGTGCAGGGCAGGAATGCCGATGTTGCGCGGGATAAAAGACAAATATGAAGGTCGGCTAAACGTGATTGGCGTGTCGCTGGACGACGATGGCGACAAATGGTTGAAGGCGTTGGACGACATGATGACGTGGAAACAGTTTCGTGTAAGAAAGGAAGATGCCGGGCCGGTGGATTCGGAGTACGGTGTAGCTGACATACCGTCTTATTTCATAATATCTCCGACGGGTGAGGTGATTTATAAGAGTTCAAATATAGTTGAGGTCGGTTTGGAGATTGAAAATATTATGAACGACTGATGTTGTTGCGCCGGAACATTCTTTCCCTGCGTTTCTTTATTGTGCGGGAATGACTGTTCCGGATTGTTTTATGTATTTTTATGATTCGTCATAGTGGTTTTTGCATAAAAATACAACATTTTTATAGTTATATGTATTTATTAATATCAATTTGACAACAATATCACGTAAAATGCTACAAATCTAAATTATTTTTGTATTTTTGCATCCGATCAAATTCTTGATAAAATGATATTGGATTACGAAATGCTGAAGAATTTTTATTCTTCATATAATAATAAGGTGGAAAAGGTAAAAAGATCGTTGGGCAAACCGCTTACTTATGCGGAGAAAGTGCTCTACGCTCACTTATACGATGCGGACGGACTGAAGGCATATAAGCGCGGAACCGATTATGTGGATTTTCGTCCCGACCGTGTGGCGATGCAGGATGCGACTGCGCAGATGGCGCTGCTTCAGTTCATGAATGCCGGAAAGGACCGTGTGGCGGTGCCGGCTTCTGTGCATTGCGACCACCTCATAAGGGCCGATGTCGGTGCAGACAAGGACCTGCCGGCGGCTATGACGGCCAACAAGGAAGTTTATGACTTTCTGCGCTCTGTATCGGCCAAGTATCATATAGGATTCTGGGGACCGGGCGCAGGCATCATACATCAGGTGGTGCTCGAGAATTATGCTTTCCCCGGAGGAATGATGGTGGGCACCGACTCGCACACACCCAATGCCGGAGGACTCGGTATGGTGGCTGTCGGAGTGGGCGGCGCGGATGCCGTGGACGTGCTTACGGGTCAGCCGTGGGAACTGAAGATGCCGACGCTCATAGGTGTACGGTTGAGCGGAAAATTGTCGGGCTGGGCATCGCCGAAGGATGTCATACTGCAGATTCTCGGCATGTTGACCGTCAAGGGCGGTACGAACGCCATACTCGAATATTTCGGCGACGGTCTCGAGTCGATGTCGGCAACGGGTAAAGCTACCATTTGTAACATGGGAGCCGAGCTCGGTGCTACTTGCTCCATATTCCCGTTCGACGACAACGGAGCCGAATATCTGTGCCGTACAGGTCGTGAGGAGATAGCCGCAATGGCTCATACGTGTAGCGACAACCTGCGTGCCGACGACGAAGTGTATGCGAATCCGGAGGCATACTACGACAAAGTGATCGACATAGACCTCAGTAAGGTGGAGCCGCATCTTAACGGTCCGTTCACGCCGGATGCTGCCACGCCCCTCTCGCAGATGAAGTCTAAGGTGGAGGAATGTGGTTTCCCGCCTGCCGTAGAGGTGGGACTGATTGGCTCGTGCACCAATTCCTCATATCAGGACCTGTGCCGTGCGGCTTCGGTTGCGCGCCAGGCTTACGAGAAGAATATCCCTGTTAAAGGGCAGATAATAATAAACCCGGGTTCGGAACAGATACGCCGCACCGCCGAAAGAGACGGAATACTGGAAGATTTCAGGCGCATCGGAGCGGTGATAATGACCAATGCGTGCGGTCCTTGCATCGGACAGTGGAAGCGACATACTGATGACAACGAACGTAAAAACTCTATTGTGACCTCGTTCAACCGCAACTTCAGACGTCGTGCCGACGGAAATCCGAACACATACGCATTCATCGGCAGTCCGGAACTGACCATGGCGCTTGCCGTAGCGGGCCGTCTCGATTTCAATCCTGCCACGGACGCGCTGACAGATGCCTCGGGACAGAGCGTTATGCTCGACCCGCCGCAGGGCAATGTGTTCCCTCCTGAAGGATTCGATGCCACGGACGAAGGATTCATCGCGCCTCCGGCAGACGGCAGCGACGTGCAGGTTGTAATCTCGCCCGACTCAGACCGTCTGCAGAAACTGGCTCCGTTCGAGCCGTGGAACGGCAAGGATCTGTGTGATATGCCTTTATTGATAAAGGTAAAAGGCAAATGCACCACCGACCATATATCTATGGCAGGCCCGTGGTTGAAGTATCGAGGACATCTGCAGAACATATCCGACAACCTGCTTATGGGTGCGGTGAACGCTTTCAACGGCGAGAGCAACCGGGTGAAATGTCTCATCGACGGCACTGAAATGGCTGTGTCGGCTGCAGCCAAAGCCTATAAGGCAGCCGGACTGTCGTCAATAGTCGTGGCAGAAGACAATTACGGAGAGGGCAGTTCGCGCGAACATGCTGCTATGGAGCCGCGCTATCTCAACGTGCGTGTGGTATTGGCGAAGAGCTTCGCACGCATTCACGAGACCAATCTGAAGAAACAAGGCATGCTCGCTCTGACCTTCAAGAACAAGGCTGATTACGATAAAGTGCGCGAGGACGACCGCATCTCGGTTATGGGACTCGACTCCTTCGCGCCGGGAAAACCGCTTACCGTTGTGCTGCGACATGCTGACGGCACTACCGAGAGCTTCGAGGCATGTCACACATATAACGCGACCCAGATAGAATGGTTCCGTGCAGGCAGCGCGCTCAACTACGTAGGATTGCATGAATGAACCATCACTACGTGACGTTATCCGGCATTCGGATGAATGTCCGTCTGATTATCACATATTGAAGGAAACTCCAAAACAACTGAATAACAATGAAAATCGAAATGAAAAACGGCCGTCTGGCCGTACCTGATACGCCGACTATACCGTTTATCGAGGGCGACGGCGTGGGCAGCGAGGTATCGCCCGTGTGCCGGGAGGTCGTCGATGAGGCCGTGAGAAAGGCCTACGACGGAACACGTAAGATTGAATGGATGGAGGTGCTTGCCGGTGGCAAGGCCCATGAAAATACCGGTGAGTGGCTGCCCCAAGCCACGCTCGACGCTTTCACCGAATATCTTGTGGGAATAAAAGGACCGCTGATGACGCCCGTGGGTGGAGGAATGCGCTCGCTGAATGTGGCCCTGCGACAGACGCTCGACCTGTATGTGTGCCAGCGTCCGGTGCGCTATTTCCGCGGCATAGAGTCGCCGGTGAAGCATCCTGAGGATGTTGACATGTGCATATTCCGCGAGAACACCGAGGACATATATGCCGGAATAGAGTGGGAGGCAGGCTCGCCCGAGGCAGAGAAATTCTATAAGTTCATCTCCGAAGAGATGGGAGTGGACAAAGTGAGATTCCCCGCCACGTCGGCATACGGTGTGAAACCCGTATCGCGTGAGGGAAGCGAGCGACTCATACGCAGTGCCATTGAATACGCGTTGGCACACGACCGCAAGACGGTGACGCTCGTACACAAGGGCAACATAATGAAATTCACCGAGGGAGGATTCAAGAAGTGGGGCTACGAACTTGCCGAACGCGAATATGGCGAGGAGCTGCGCAGCGGTCGTCTTGTAGTGAACGACTGCATCTGCGACGCCTTCCTGCAGAACGCTCTGCTGCGTCCGCGCGACTACAGTGTCATTGCCACGATGAACCTTAACGGCGACTACGTGTCTGACATGCTTGCCGCGCAGGTGGGAGGCATAGGCATTGCGCCCGGTGCAAACATCAACTATAAGAGCGGGCATGCCATCTTCGAGGCGACACACGGCATTGCTCCCGACATAGCCGGCCAGGATGTGGTGAACCCTTGCTCCATCATTCTCTCGGCAGTGATGATGCTCGAGTATATGGGATGGGGCGAAGCTGCCGATCTCATCACGGCTTCCATGGAGCACCTCTTCGTCGAAGGCCACGCCACAGCCGACCTCGCCCGTTTCATGCCGGGCGGAAAGACGCTCGGTACACGTGCGTTCGGCAGCATGCTTGCCTCCGGTCTGTGACCCATTATGATTTAAGCGGACGGACACACGATGCTCCGTCCGGCATAGAAAACAAACAAAACCCAAGGTTATGAAAAAGGAATATCTGATATATAAACTGTCTGACGAGGTGAAGAACTCGTGCAAGATACCCAACGAATTGTTTCCGAAATACGGAGTTAAACGCGGTTTGAGAAACGAGGACGGTAGCGGTGTGCTTGTGGGCCTTACGAAAATAGGAAACGTAGTGGGCTACGAGCGCGATGCTGACGGCAACCTCGTGCCTACAGAAGGAAAACTGTATTACCGCGGTTATGAACTTGACGACCTTATGTCACCCATACTTGCCGAGAAGCGTCTCGGATTCGAGGAGATTGCCTTCCTACTTCTCTCCGGCAATCTCCCCGACCGTGAGGAGCTCGAAGCCTTCAAGGAGCTCATCAACGACAACATGGCGCTGGACCATAAATCGATAGTCCACATCATCGACCTTGAGGGTTCGAACATCATGAACATACTCGCACGTACGGTGCTGGAGATGTACACGTTCGACCCGAACCCCGACGACCTGTCGCGCGACAACCTTATGCGCCAGGCCGTGGAGCTCACTGCGAAGTTTCCGACCATCGTGGCCTACGCCTACAACAGCTACCGCCACACCGTGCGCGGCCGCTCGCTGCACATCCATCATCCGCGCGAGAACCTCTCTATTGCCGAGAACTTCCTCTACATGCTGAAGGAAGACGACTACACGGAGCTTGATGCCAGGATGCTCGACATGCTGCTCATCACGCAGGCAGAGCACGGTGGAGGTAACAACTCGACGTTCACGGTGAGAGTGACATCGTCGAGCCGCACCGACACTTATTCGAGCATAGCCGCCGGAATAGGCTCGCTCAAGGGTCCGTTGCACGGAGGAGCGAACATCAGGGCCATAAACATGTTCCACCATCTGAAGGAGAACATAAACGACTGGACCGACACCGACGAGATAGACACCTATCTCAACCGCATACTCGACAAGGATGCCTACGACGGAACCGGACTTATCTACGGCATTGGACACGCCGTATATACGAAAAGCGATCCACGTGCGGTGGAGTTGAAAAAACTTGCCGGCGAACTGGCTAAGGAGAAAGGGCGCGAGGATGAGTACAACTTTCTGCGTCTGCTCGAGCAGGAGAGCATCAAGTGTGTGACGGCCAAGCGCAACACAAAGAAGCCTCTCTGTGCCAATGTTGACTTCTATTCGGGTTTCATATATGAGATGATAGGGCTTCCGCAGGAGATCTACACCCCGATATTCGCCATGTCGCGTATTGTGGGATGGATGGCCCACCGCATAGAGGAACTCAACTTCGAGGGACGCCGCATCATACGTCCGGCCTACAAGAACGTACTGGAGGAAAGAAAGTATATTCCTTTGGACGAACGCTGACGACGGCAATCACGGCCGTCAGTCCGTACGTGCACTGCCGTAACAGGCTCTCCGCCATCAGCGGAGGGCCTTTTTCATGAGTTGGTATATACTTCCTTTTTTCTTGTCATTTGTGTAAATGAATGGCACGTGTGTATGGTATATCATGAAATAACAATCAAATAGTACTGATTTATACATTTTTTTTGTGTTTTTGCGCTTTGGTATGAAGGGCCCGTTTGCCACTCTTTGTCGAGAGATGGCAGTTTTCGGATATTGCGACAGTAAGTGAGTTGCCTTGTCGTCGGTTCAAGGCAGACAGTTCATTCCTGTCATATATGGATTTATCCGCGCTGAGGGTAAATTATAAAAGGCTATAAAGCAACTAATATTATATTAATCCACTGTTATGAAAAAATTTTACTTTAAAACAAGTGCACTTCTTCTTGTGCTGTCAATGTCGGTTCTTCCGACCACGGCTCAGATGAAGTTGAAGCCTGTCGGCATGGCCTCTTATGAGCATCGTGCCAATGCCGAGAAAGAGGAAACCGTGTTGCTCGACGAGGACTTCTCCCTGTTTACAGCCGGAACTGAGGACGAGCCCGACAGCAAAAACGTGTCAGACAATTTCACGGGCGAGATTCCTTCACGCTACACCAAGACTCCCGGATGGACCGGCGCGGCCATAAGACAGGCCGGAGGCGTATGCGCAATGGTTCTGGGAAACTTCGCTACGTCTGACGGCGGGGCACAGACCCTGCCGGGTTACCTCATTACGCCGAAGGGCAACTACGCAGGCGACCTCACGGTTACGTTCCGTGCACGTCTCAGCGGAGCCGATGTGGAAAGCGACAAGATGAGCGTAACGCTCATAAATTCGGAAAAGGGAACTCTGGAAAGCTCGCAGCTCGAGATAGGTAAGGAGTGGAGCGAATATACGGTGAAGTTCAGCAAGGGCGAGTTCAAGTCGTGCGCAATAGAGTTTGCCATGGCTTCGGCTGCCGTACTTCTTGACGACATCAAGGTGGTAAGCAAGCAGACATCCATCGTGCCTCCTACGCCTGCCGCCGCAACAGATTTCACAACCGACGGTTTCACTGCTCACTGGAATCCTACTGCCGATGCCGACAGCTATCTGTTCAGCCTCTACGAGATGGCCACAGACAAGGCTACCACCACTGAGACATTCGACGGCATCAAAGCAACTGCCGACGGAAAGGTGGACATAACCGACCCCAACTATCCGGAAGGATGGGGAATCGTGCTGGCTCAGGGCACAGGCAAACAGCTCACCAACGACGGATTCGAGGGCTCGCAGGCACTCGTCATGGACGAGACAAACGACTGGTTGCAGACTCCTGTAATCAATGGCAAGCTGACAGACTTCAAGTTCTATGCCCGCAACATATCGGGCAATCCTGTCAATGCGAGCACTCTGAAGGTGGACGTGATGCTCGACAACGACGAGTGGTATGAGCTCGGACGCATCGACATAGAGAGAATATCCACCGAGGGTGAGTTCATCTCGATAGCAAACAGTCTGGAAGACAACATCCACCGCGTGGCACTCGTATTCTCAAAGAACGAGAACGATGCTGACAAGAACCCGATGGTGGCAATCGACCAGATATCTTACATGGTTCAGCCGGAGACGGTTCCCGTGTTTGTTGACAAGGAACTGACCGACACATTCTATGTCGTGAAAGGTCTCGACGCAGCAAAGGACTATTGCTACGCCGTAAAAGCAAAGAACTCCGAATATACTTCTGCCCTGTCTGACGCCGTTCCTGCTCTCGGACTCACCGTACCGGTGCTGAGCGCTGTCGAGGGAGTGAGCGCAAATCAATACACCGCACGCTGGCAGGCTGTGCCGAAGGCAGACGGTTATTATGTGCGCAACTTCAGAATACACACCGTATCTGAACCGGAGGAGACAGTCGTTCTGCATGAGGACTTCTCTAAGGTAGTCACAGACAATACCCAGGACAATCCGGCAAGTGACATTATGTCAATGTTCGGTCCTAAATCTCTTGATGACTTTACAACACTTCCCGGATGGCTGGGTTCTAATTATGTGTATCTTACGGGTATGCTCGGTGGCAACGCCAGCGCAGGCAGCTTCGGTGCAGCCGGAATGGTGCAGACTCCTGCTCTGAAGCTCGACGGCAACGGTGGAAAGTTCAAGGTTGACATCACATTCTGCGGCGGTCTTGGTGCAGAAGAGGACTCACTCGTTATCCAGGCAGGTGTGAGCGTTTACAAACGTATCTATTTCTCAGGCGAGTATGAGCCTGTTACCGCATCGGTTGAGTTCGATTGCGGCGAGGCTGACATGCCTTTGCTCATCTATACATATAAGGGTTCCATGTTCTTCATCGACGACATAAAGGTAAGTCAGGAGCTCGCTGTCGGATCACAGATAATCAACGAGGAGGCTAACGGATATGCGTTGGGCAACCAGAACACATCTTACACCTTCACCAATCTGGAGCAGGGCAAGGACGAGACATTCGGTTATCGCGTATCTGCCTACCGTCTGTTCTGCGGACAGGAGGTTTACTCTTCGGCCACCGACATGGCAGTAGCAGATCTCAACGGTACAAGCGACGGCATAGGACAGGCTGAGAGCGTTGAGGGCATATTCGTGGCAGGACGCAACCTGCACGTCACTCTTAACGAGCCGGAGCATGTTGATGTTTATGACGTCAGCGGCCGCAAGTGTGTTGATGCTGCCGGTGCTGCCGGAATGAATGTTTACGTTCTGGGTCGTCCGGGCGTATATATCGTTAAGGCCGGAGGCGCGATCAAGAAAGTGGTCGTACGTTAATACGAAATCATAAATAGTCTGAAACCGGCTGCGAGAGGCATTGTAACTCCCGCAGCCGGTTTGTTTTATGCTGATACACAATGTCTTATGCTCTGTCTGATGATGTCTGTGGCATTATGATTGACTGAAGAAAAGCCGTTGAAAACAGAAATATTATGTTAAAAAGTATAAAATATATTCCGTTGTTTTTGGCGGTTTCATAAAAAGTGCGTATCTTTGCACCGCTTTTAAGATAAGCAACGGGCGTTTAGCTCAGCTGGTTTAGAGCATCTGCCTTACAAGCAGAGGGTCGGCGGTTCGAATCCGTCAACGCCCACAAAGACAGCCGGATGTGTTTCTCACATCCGGTTTTTTTTGTATCCGTTGCGGCCTGTCCGCATTGCAGTGGGGCAGGCGTGGCGATGCGTCTGTCGGGTTTCTGCGGACGGATAGGGAGCCAGTGGAAATCCAAAAAGTATATTCCATACAATTTTGCAACTCTAAAAAGAATGATTTTTTTGGTTTAGTGGAAATCCAAAGAGGTTATTCATGCAATTTTGCAGTTCTAAAAAGACTGGACCTTTTAGGCTCATCAGAAATCCGGAGATTGTATTCATACAGATTTTTAATTTTAAAGAGAATAAGTTTTTTAGGCTTAGTTGAAATCCTGAGGATGTATCCATACAACTTCGCAATCCTAAAGTGAATGGACTTCTGGGGCTCAGCAGAAATTCATCTGTAATTTGTTTAAAAAGAGAGATTGCGGTTTCAATATCGAACCGACATCGTTTCCTCATTCTGAAAATAAACGATATGTGGCACTTTCAATTTATAACCGGATTTTGATTTTTCTGCCTCAGTTTCTCGATATACCCCATAAAATAAGCGCGTATTTGCGGACAGACTCTCTTTCGGACGCAAATATGCGAAATATGAGAGGTTTTTATAACGTATTGAATATCAATGATTTGTATTTTAACGGCTTTTTGTTGCATTGCAATATAGGCTATTTCGGCATGCGAAATGGCCCATTTCAGGGGCCGAAAAGCACCATATCGCACTTCAATATAGGCTTTATCGGACCATGAAATGGGCATTATCGGAACGCAAAACGGACTTTTACAGACTATCGGACAGGGTATATCAAAATGCGGTATTGTCCGAAATGTCTTTCATTCTGTCTGATTTAACATTCGTTTACACCTCTTTTGCGAAAATATTTTGTCAAAATAAAGTCAAGAAAAATTGTAAGCTCGTCGGTCGTTTTCCTTTTTCTTAGCCGACATCGGGCGCGGAACGATGCACGGAATTTATGTGTCGCTACGGTGTTCGGATTAAATTAAAAAACGGTTATTGGTATTCGGCCGGTGTTTTTGCATTATGTTGAGCCGGTCTTCGTTGGATTTTTTGCGGGCATGATTGGTCTTGTCGGGAAAAAGAGAACAAAAAGAGGCCGATATAAAACAAGAAGCCAACAGAAAGCATGAAGCGCAAAATGTATGAAAATATGCGCTGTCTGATGGCCGGTTTGGATTTAACGCAAAAACGGTCTTGTTTCTTTCGTTTTGTGAAATAAATCATCTCAAAATGGCGTTAAAAGTTAAGTCTACATAAAATAAAAGAAACAAACGACTAAGTTTTTTAAATCTTTGCGTATGTTTCGATTTAAATTATTAAATTTGCAAAATCTATAATAGGTATTATTTATGAAACTTGATTTGCTTACCGCCATATCCCCGATTGATGGCCGTTACAGAGGAAAAACGGAGGCTTTGGCTGATTACTTTTCAGAGTATGCACTCATTCGCTACAGAGTGCGCGTGGAAATAGAGTATTTCATAACCTTGTGCGAGCTCCCGCTGCCGCAGCTGGCATCGTTCGATCATTCGTTGTTCGCACGGTTGAGAAGCATCTACACCGACTTCAACGAGACGAGTGCACAGCGCGTAAAGGATATCGAGGTTGTGACCAATCATGACGTCAAGGCTGTGGAATATTTCATTAAGGAGGAATTCGACAAGATAGGCGGACTGGATGCCTACAAGGAATTCATCCATTTCGGACTCACTTCGCAGGACATCAACAACACCAGCGTGCCGCTTTCCATCAAGGAGGCGCTCGAACATGTGTATTATCCTGCCGTAGAGGAACTCATCGCCCAGCTCAATACCTACGCCGAGGAGTGGAAGGACGTGCCGATGCTTGCAAAGACACACGGTCAGCCGGCGTCGCCTACAAGACTTGGTAAGGAAATCATGGTGTTCGTATATCGTCTTACAGAACAGCTCAACCAGCTGAAGGCATGCAAGATGACAGTGAAGTTCGGTGGTGCTACGGGCAACTACAACGCTCATCACGTGGCATATCCGCAGTTCGACTGGAAGGCTTTCGGCGACCGCTTCGCAAAAGAGAAGCTCGGCATGGAGCGTGAACAATATACCACACAGATAAGCAACTACGACTGCCTTGGCGGAGTGTTCGACGCCATGCGCCGCATAAATACGATAATCATCGACCTCGACCGCGATTTCTGGATGTATATATCCATGGAATACTTCAAGCAGAAGATAAAGGCCGGCGAGGTTGGTTCGAGTGCGATGCCCCACAAGGTCAATCCTATCGACTTCGAGAACAGTGAGGGCAACCTCGGAGTGGCAAACGCAATACTTCAGTTCCTCGCTGCCAAACTGCCTGTCAGCCGTCTGCAGCGCGACCTCACCGACTCAACGGTGCTCCGCAACGTGGGCGTGCCTTTCGGACACGGTCTTATCGCCATTAAGAGTACATTGAAGGGACTGCGCAAACTCATTCTCAACGAACAGAAGATTTACGAGGATCTCGACAATACATGGGCTGTCGTGGCAGAAGCCATACAGACAATCCTGCGTCGTGAGGCTTATCCTCATCCTTATGAGGCACTGAAAGCGCTCACCCGCACAAACAAGAAGATGACAGAAGAGACCATCCACGACTTTGTGAAGACACTCAATGTGAGCGACAAAGTCAAGGCTGAGCTTATGGCCATAACACCGCACAACTACACGGGAATCTGATCGGAAGATAATTATTTACATATAAAAGGTTTACATAATTAAGAAAATTGTAATTTATTAACCGGAGCCGTGAGGCCAAAACATTAATATTAATATGGATTCAGAATTAGAAAACAAACCACAGGGGCAGCCTTCAGAGCAGAATGGCGAGAGCCAGGAGCTTGCTGCCGCAAACTATCAGAAAGACTATCGTAGCGGCAACCGTCCGCAACGTCCGCGCATTCGTGTTCAGCGTGCATACAGCACGAGTCGCACAAGCAGCGACGAAGGCGGTTTCCGTCCGGAAGGTTTCGGAGCCGGATTGCTGCAAAACAATAATAATTCAAGCTATCAGCCGCGTCAGCAGAGTGGTTACCGTCCGCGCTACAACAGCAGTGACAGCGCTCAGAGTGGCTATCAGCCGCGTCAGCAGAGCGGTTATCGTCCTCGCTACAACAGCAGCGATAATGCTCAGAGTGGCTATCAGCCCCGCCAGCAGAGCGGTTATCGTCCGCGTTACAACAGCGGTGACAATGCCCAGGGTGGCTATCAGCCTCGCCAGCAGAGTGGTTACCGTCCGCGCTTCAACAGCGGTGACAGCGCTCAGGGTGGCTATCAGCCGCGTCAGCAGGGCGGTTATCGTCCTCGCTACAACAGTGGTGACAACGCTCAGGGTGGCTATCAGCCGCGTCAGGGCGGTTATCAGCAGCGTGGCGCACGTCCTCAGCGCGGTGGTTACAACAAGAACTATCAGCAGGGAGGCTATCGTCAGCGTACCGCCGATTACGATCCGAATGCTAAGTACAGCATGAAGAAGCGTATCGAATACAGCGAGACACACATCGATCCGAACGAACCGATACGTCTTAACAAGTATCTTGCAAATGCCGGTGTGTGCAGCCGTCGTGAGGCAGATGAGTACATAGAGGCAGGAGCTGTGACGGTGAACGGAACAGTAGTGACCGAGCTCGGTACAAAGGTTAAGCGCAGCGATGAAGTCAAGTTCCAGAATAACGTGGTTACACTTGAGAAGAAGGTTTACGTGCTTCTCAACAAACCGAAGGATTGTGTGACAACAAGCGACGATCCGCAGCACCGCAAGACGGTCATGGACATCGTGGGCAACGTGTGTCCGGAGCGCATCTATCCGGTGGGACGACTCGACCGCAACACTACGGGTGTGCTGCTTCTTACCAACGATGGCGACCTTGCCAGCAAGCTGACTCATCCGAAGTTCCTCAAGAAGAAGGTCTATCACGTGTTCCTCGACAAGAATGTCACTGCTCACGACATGCAGCAGATAGCTGAGGGCATAGAGCTTGAGGATGGCGAGATACACGCAGACGCAATCGAGTATGCCAGCGACACGGACAAGAGTCAGGTGGGAATAGAGATCCACAGCGGTAAGAACCGCATCGTGCGCCGTATATTCGAGCATCTGGGCTATCATGTCGTGAAGCTCGACCGCGTACAGTTCGCCGGACTGACAAAGAAGAACCTGCGTCGCGGTGACTGGAGATTCCTCACCGAGAAAGAGGTTGAGATGCTGCGCATGGGCGCTTTCGAGTAAATAGTAAGACTGAAAAAGAATAATATAAACAGTTGGTGTGTCGGCCGATTCGGTCCGTGCCGCTGTCTTCGCTTCATGCACTGTGAGCATGATGAGGACATAGGCGCGTGCAGAAAAGGCTGACAGCATTTTATAACATATTGAAAAAATGGAGACAATACGTAGAACAAAGGTTGTTGACGTTCTGAAGCGCACCGACTTCGGCGCAACTGTCAATGTCAGAGGATGGGTGCGCACACACCGCAGCAGCAAGGCCGTTGATTTCATAGCATTGAACGATGGCTCAACGATTAAGAACGTCCAGATAGTTGTTGATCCTTCAAAGTTCGATGAGAACATGCTGAAGCAGATTACCACAGGTGCATGTATCAGCGCCACAGGTGAGCTCGTAGAGAGCCAGGGTGCAGGTCAGGCTTCAGAAATACAGTGCAAGGAGCTTAAGATTTACGGCCTGTGTGGATCGGACTATCCAATGCAGAAGAAAGGACAGAGCTTCGAATACATGCGCCAGTATGCTCATATGCGTCTGCGCACCAATACGTTCGGCGCAGTGATGCGCATCCGTCACAACATGGCCATCGCCATACACAAGTTCTTCCACGACCGCGGCTTCTTCTATTTCCATTCTCCTATCATCACCGCAAGCGACTGCGAGGGTGCTGGCGAGATGTTCCAGGTTACTACAAAGAACCTGTACGACCTGAAGAAAGACGAGGAAGGAAAGATCATCTACAGCGATGATTTCTTCGGAAAGATGACATCTCTCACCGTTTCGGGACAGCTCGAAGGTGAGCTCGGAGCCACTGCTCTTGGACAGATTTATACATTCGGTCCGACATTCCGCGCTGAGAACAGTAATACTCCGCGCCATCTTGCAGAGTTCTGGATGATAGAGCCGGAGGTGGCTTTCATTGATAAGGACGACCTGATGGACCTCGAGGAAGACTTCATCAAGTATTGTGTGCAGTGGGCTTTGGACAACTGCAAGGACGATCTTGAGTTCCTCAACAAGATGATTGATAAGGGTCTGATCGCACGACTCGAAGGAGTGTTGAAGGATTCGTTCGTACGTCTCACCTATACCGACGGTATCAAGATTCTCGAAGAGGCTGTGGCAAACGGCAAGAAGTTCGAGTTCCCGGTTTCATGGGGCATGGATCTCGCGAGCGAACACGAGCGCTTCCTCGTTGAGGAGCACTTCAAGAAGCCTGTGATAATGAATGATTATCCGAAGGAGATAAAGGCTTTCTACATGAAGATGAACGAAGACGGCCGTACTGTACAGGGTACAGACGTGCTGTTCCCGCAGATCGGCGAGATAATCGGCGGAAGTGTGCGTGAGGAAAGCTACGACAAACTCATGACACAGATCACCGAGCGCAACATCCCGATGAAGGATATGTGGTGGTATCTCGACACCCGCAAGTACGGAACATGCCCTCACGGTGGTTTCGGACTCGGTTTCGAGCGTCTCATCCTCTTCGTTACAGGTATGCAGAACATACGCGACGTCATCCCGTTCCCGCGTACTCCGAAGAGCGCAGAGTTCTAAAAAGAAAACTCAAAGACATAAGACAATCCCGGAACAAAGCCTGTGTGCTTCTGTTCCGGGATTGTTTTTATCATAAGGAAAACAGCTTTCCGCTGCGGACATTAGGGTTTATTGTTTTTTGCCTATGCCGATTATGTCCTTCACCACCTCACCACCTATTATTATACCTGCCGCTGCCGGCACGAAAGCATTGCTTGCCGGGACGGGGCGTTTGGATGTAGCGGTGCTGTCGTCTAGCGTATCGTTACAGTTGATTTTCTCCGGTTGTTCCTCGCTGTAAACCACTTTCAGATGTTCTATGCCGGCCTTGCGCAGCTTCTTACGCATTATACGGGCTATCGGGTCCATGCTTGTCTTGCTCAGATCGGTCACCCGGAACATCGTCGGGTCGAGCTTATTGGCCGCTCCCATGCTGCTTATCACCGGTATGCCGAGCTCATGGCAGCGCATTGCTATGTCTATCTTGGCCTTTATTGTGTCGATGCAGTCCACCACATAGTCATATTCCGACAGGTCGATATTGTCCGCCTCTTCGGGCAGATAGAACATGCGTATGGCTCTGACGTCGCATTGCGGATTGATGTCGAGAACCCTTTGGCGCGCCACATCCACCTTATATTGCCCCACGTTGCTGTTGAGTGCTATTATCTGACGGTTGATATTGGTGATGCTCACAGTGTCGTTGTCTATCAGATCTAAGTGTCCCACACCGCTGCGCGCCATCACTTCGACGGCATAACCGCCCACGCCGCCTACTCCGAACACGGCCACCCGCGCTGCTGCCAGCGTCTCTATGGCCTCGTGTCCGAACAGCATCTCCGTCCTTGCATACCACTCCTGCATCAGTCGTTCAGTTTTAATCCGTTGTCAGAAATGCTTATCAACCGGCGTTTATACAGGTCGCCAACAGCCCGTTTGAACACCTTCTTGCTCACATGGAACAAATCCTTTATGTCCTCGGCGTCGCTCTTGTCGCCCACAGGGCACGTTCCTCCGTTGTCACGCATGTATTCCAGCAGCGTGTCTGCGAAGTCTGTAGTGCGCCGGCGTCCCAAAGGTTGCACCATAAGGTCTATCTTTCCGTCGGGTCTGACAGTGTTCACGTAGCCCTTCATGCGGTCGCCCGTGTGTATGTATTCAAAAATCTGGTCGTCGTATATGAGGCCCTGGAACTTGTTGTCCACAATCACCTTGAAGCCCAGGTCGGTTTTCTGCCACACCAGCATGTCCACCTCGTCGCCACGCTGATAGGACGGCATGTCCTCGCTGAGGAAGTGTTCAACCTTGGCAGACGCCATGATGCGGTAGCTCTCTTCGTCGAGATGCACGTGCACTATGTATTTGTTGCCCTTCACCATGCGCATCTTCTGTTCGCGGAACGGGCAGAACAGGTCTTTCATCAGTCCCCAGTTGAGGAACGCTCCGTACTGGTTGACCCACGCAACTTCAAGATAAGCGAAGTCGCCTACCTTTGCCAGAGGTATCTCTGTGGTGGCAACGAGCCGCTCCTCATTGTCGAGATAGATGAACACTTCCATCGTGTCGCCGGGTTCGGCACCCTCGGGCACGTAGCGACGGGGCAGCAGTATCTCGCCCTCATCGCCTCCGTCGAGATACAGTCCGAAGTCCACTTCTTTAACGACAGTCAGTATGTTGTAGTCGCCGAGCTTTATCATGTCAGTCTGTTTTTGATAGTTCGAAATATATAAAGAATCATTCCCCGTCGCCGTCGGAGTCTTCAGCTCCGGCAGTATCTTTCGGAGTGTCTGTCGTTGTGGCAGGTTCGGCAGCGGTGAAGCTGCTTTCCAGCAGTCCGTCCTTCATCACTATGGTGCGGTCGGTTATCTTGGCCAGGTTCTCGTCGTGTGTCACTATGACGAATGTCTGGCCGAACTTGTCGCGCAGTTCGAAGAACAGGCGGTGCAGTTCCTCCTTATTCTTTGAGTCGAGGCTGCCACTGGGCTCGTCTGCAAGAATCACCGCCGGGTTGTTCATCAGTGCCCTTGCCACGGCCACGCGCTGCTTCTCGCCACCCGACAACTCCGCCGGCTTGTGTGTGGCGCGGTCTTCCAACCCCATGAAACGCAGCAGTTCGAGCGCGCGCTCCTTGGCCTCGCTCTTGCCCATGCCTCCGATGAATGCCGGAATCATGATGTTTTCTATTGCCGTGAACTCCGGAAGGAGCTGGTGAAACTGGAATACGAAACCAATGTGGCGGTTGCGGAACTCGCCTATTTGTCTTGAGTTGAGTTTTCTTACGTCTATTCCGTCGATGACAATCGAGCCGCTGTCCGGTCTGTCGAGCGTACCGATGATCTGCAGCAGAGTGGTTTTGCCCGCTCCGCTGGGTCCGACTATGCTCACCACCTCGCCTTTGTCAATGTGCAGGTCGATGCCTTTGAGCACCTGCAGTGAGCCGAAACTTTTGGTAATACCCTTGATATCTATCATAAATACAGTATGTTTGTCTTTTGTTATGAGTGCGTGCCGCCGGTTGATGTGTGGCTGTCAGGCCGCTTTCATTGTGCGTCGCTGCCGTCGGCACGGTTTTTTCCCGACTTCTTCATGCGGTTTATCCACTTGCCGATGCTCTCGTAAGCGCTTCGATCCTCGGTGTGTTGCGGCTGTGCGAAGGTCATTTCGTCCATAGCGTTGCCGTGCTGGTCGGGGAATATAATCATGAGATTTGTGCCTGAGAAATGCGTCGTCAGCTCCTCGGGCAGATATTCTATCGCGTTCTTGTATGACACTGTGCCCTTTCGTGCAGCCACTACCACAAACAGATGGTCCTCGTTTATGTTGGCCGCGAGCTTCGGCATTTCGTTCCAGTGGGTCATCGACATGTATTCGGCTTTCACCTCCGGATGACGCTGCACGGTGTATTTGTTGATGAGCGAGAGCGTGTCGGGACGTCCGTGGAACATCATCCGGCACTCCATGTTGCCTGCGAGGCGGTCCATTCGTTCGAGCCAACGGTAGAATCCCGGTTCGAACTGCGCCCTCGACGGCACAGCCACGTGTATGTGGCGTATGGTTGTGAGCGGCTGTTTCAGGCGCGCCATGATTATCTGATTGTTCAGTCCGTTGAACAGACTCTGGTGGAACGCTCCCCAGAACTTCTGCGACACTTCCTTGTGCATGTGCATTCCGATGATAATCTCCGAGGCGTGGAACTCCTTGAACGCGTGCTTTATGCCGTTGGCAATGTTGGCGGCCACTCTCACCTGAGTCTGCATCCTCACGTCGGCCGCCGCCGCATACTTGCTCACACTCTCCAGAAGACGCTGTCCGCGCTCCTGGTTTATGCGCATGTCATCGTCGTCGTAAACCACGTTCAGCCCCACAATCTCGCGTCCCAGCTTCGGGTTTCGCATCATGAGCGCAAGGTTCAGCAGCCGGTTGGCATACTCGGGATACTTCATTGGTATGAGTATCCGTTCGTCGTCGGCCTGTACGTCGTCCTGCGGCATATCCTTGTCGCGCATAATTATCTGCTGCGCAGCCGACTCGGTCATCATCGTGGATATGATGCACGTGAAGAGAATCATTATCACCACGGCGTTGAGCATCTCGTCGTTCACGAGCACCTGTCCCGGAGCCGTCTCTATCTTCATTCCCACCATTATCATGGCTATTGAGCCGGCGGCGTGTGCCGAGGTGAGTCCGAACATCATGTTGCCCGACGACAGCGGCAGGCGGAACAGACGGGCCGACAGATATGCGGCGATGGCTTTGCCGAACGTGCCGAAGAAAGTGATGGCGAGCACCACCCAGATGATGCCCGTTCCGGCGAAGAGCAGGCGCACGTTGATGAGCATGCCCACGCCTATGAGGAAGTAGGGGATGAACAGCGCGTTGCCGATGAACTCGATGCGGTTCATCAGAGGCGACACGTGCGGTATGTAGCGGTTGAGTATGAGTCCGGCGACGAAGGCTCCGAAGATGCCCTCAAGTCCCACGGCCTCGCTCAGGGCGGCACTCATGAAGAGCATGGACATGACGAAGATGAACTGCATCACGGCGTCGCTGTAGCGGCGCAGAAACCAGCGTGTGAGCCGGGGAATGATGAAAACCATCGCTCCTATGTATATCAGGAACTTGGCTGCGAACCACACCCAGAACCAGAAACCGGTGCTCTCCCTGTGCGACGCTACGAGGGCGGCGAGCGTGACAAGCGCCAGCAACAGCGATATCATGGACGAACCGACGCTCAGCGACACGCTCTTCTTGCGCTGAAGGCCGTAGCGGCTCACGATGGGATAGGCTATAAGTGTGTTGGACGCCATGATGCAGCCCAGCAGCAACGACGCCTGTTGTGAGTATCCCAGCAGTTCGGAGCTCATGAAATAGGTAAGCACGAACGGTGCCGCGAACGTCAGCAGACCGAAAGTGAGAAACCGCTGTCCGTCCTTGCGTATGCCGTCCATGTTCATCTCGAGCGAGGCGAGGAACATGATGTAGTAGAGTCCCACCTTGCCGAATAGCTCGAACGAGTCGTCGCGCACCAGTATGTTGAGCCCGTATTTGCCCACGAGCACTCCGGCGAGCACCATGCCTATGATGTGCGGAATGCGCAGCTTACCCATGATGATGGGCGCCGAGAGGATGATTATCATCACCACAAAGAATATGAGCGTAGGGTCGGTTATCGGAAAATATTGCGCTATCTGGGACATGGGCATTTTGCTGATGTTGTCTGTGTATTATTTAATTAATGTGCAAACTTAATCAAATTTGGCGTAATAAACGAATAAAAATGTGGAAATGGACATGCCGGAACGCTATTTGATTGCTGCGGAGCGTGGCGGAATGGTTTTGCGGATGTGCTGCGCGCGGTTGCGGGGGAGTGGAAACAGGTCGTGCGGAATGATTCAGGGCTTAGAAGCGCGCAGTGTATTATGGCGCGTTACGGCGTGTTTTTTATCAATTTGTTTTAACATTTCACGGATATGAAATGTTAAAAATAAAGCTCTGGCATGGCCGTTTTTTGAAAAATTCCTGATTTTTCCGGCTGAAGGGCTGAAATTTCACGATTTTTATGAATATATGTAATATGTTGATAGACAGATAATTATATGTAATACTCTCTGCAATGGGGTATCCGTTGTTTTGCGAAATGGGCTTTATTGGAGGCCGAAAGAGGCTCTTTTGCACCATGAAAGAGGCTCTTTCGGCTTGCGAAATGGGCTCTTTCGCAACTCGGGTATCCGAAATCCGCAGTGCGGAACGTACGGAATGAGACAATAAAAGCGTTTTTGTGGCTTCGCGAAAGCTGGATTGAGAAAATTCAAAAGTTAAAATATGAGATGGTGATACTTAAATAAAATTAAATCATATTACGATACAGGCGTTTCCGTAATACGATATGTTAAATGTTCACACTGTCGGCCCGATTGTGCGGTAGGTGGCACAGTGTCGGTTTTTAATGTTATAAAAAAGCCGTTGTAATTGCATTTTGACGGAAATGTTGTATCTTTGCAAACAATATATGTACATGCGCCCGTGAGGCAGAGGGTGGACTCTCTTGTCGCCCGTCGTGAGCCATCGGTAACCGGTGGCCGTGCATCGGCTGCGCGTCGCGGGGCTTTTTCCCGTATACAGGCGGCATGACGGTGTCGCAATACCGCGCCTCGGAATGTGGCATGGCCGTGTGGCGGTCTTGCGTCCGTAGTGTGCGGCATGAAAGGAAATTATAACAACAAAAAATTATAAAGTATGAAAGTAGCGATTGTAGGAGCAAGCGGAGCCGTGGGACAGGAGTTCCTGCGCATACTTGCAGAGCGTAATTTTCCAATAGACGACCTGTTGCTGTTCGGCTCAGTGCGTTCGGCAGGCCGCAAATACAGTTTCAAGGGTAAGGAGTACGAAGTGAAACTGTTGCAGCATAACGACGACTTCAAGGGTGTTGACATAGCTTTCGTATCAGCCGGAGGCGGCACGTCGAAAGAGTTTGCCGAGACCATCACCAAGTATGGAGCTGTGATGATAGACAATTCGAGCGCGTTCCGTATGTGCGACGACGTGCCTTTGGTTGTGCCCGAGTGCAACGCCGAGGACGCTCTGAACCGTCCGCGCGGCATCATCGCCAACCCTAACTGCACTACAATCATGATGGTGGTGGTGCTCAAACCGCTTGAGAAGCTCAGCCACATCAAGCGCATACACGTGTCGAGCTATCAGAGTGCGAGTGGCGCGGGCGCGGCTGCCATGGCCGAACTGCAGCAGCAGTATGAGGAACTCGTCGAGGGCAAGCCTGTGACAGTGGAGAAGTTCCCGCATCAGCTGGCTTACAACGTCATTCCGCAGATTGATGTCTTCACCGAGAACGGATATACAAAGGAGGAGATGAAGATGTTTAACGAGACACGCAAGATAATGCACAGCGACGTGAAGTGCTCGGCAACATGCGTGCGTGTGTCGTCGCTCCGTTCACACTCTGAGAGTGTGTGGATTGAGACAGAGAGCCCCATCAGCGTGGAGGATGCTCAGAAGGCCATCGCCGCAGCACCGGGATGCACGCTCAAGGACGATCCGGCAAACCTCGTCTATCCCATGCCGCTCGAGACAGCAGGCAAGGACGACGTGTATGTGGGACGTGTCCGCAAGGACCTGGCCGACGATTGCGGCCTCACACTGTGGCTCAGCGGCGACCAGATACGCAAGGGTGCGGCGCTCAATGCGGTGCAGATAGCAGAATATCTTATAAAGGTGGGCGACGTGAAGAAATAATCTTCATACGCTCAGTCCGTGAATATACAGATGGCGCATGCGGTTGTTTGACGACCTGCGTGCGCCGTCTTTTTGTGTATGCGCAGTGTGTCGGCTTGCGTTGTTTTATTGGTTTGTGGCGCGAGGGTGACTGTTGCGTGCTTTCATCTGTATATTTACGGAAAACGGGCGAGGACTCCGCGTGCGTATATTAATATATGTGTGGAGTAAGAAAAATATATTTTTCCGGAATGAAGAATATATTTTTGGCAGATGAATAATATATCCTTGATGGATGAAAAATATATCCTCGGCTGATGAAAAATATATTTTTGATGGATAAATAATACACCCTTGATTGTTGAAAAATATATCCTTAACTGATAAAAAATATGTTTGTGTGAGATGAAAAGAAAACGCCGGACAACATTATTATATTGTCCGGCGTATGCGTGTGCGCCTGATAGGACTCGAACCTACACGGCCTAAACCACCAGATCCTAAGTCTGGCGCGTCTACCAATTCCGCCACAAGCGCGTTGTAATGGTCTTGCAGTCCTGTGGTCATGCCTTTATGGTCACGGCTCATGGTTGCCTTCATTGTCATACAGGCTGCAAAATCGTTGCAAAGTTACACTTTTTTTGTGTCAATCACGAATTAATTGCCGTTTTTTTAATATAATGTTTCGTTACGGTTATTTTATTTTTGCCGTAGTGAGCAGGGCGTGTCCGTGGTGTGAGCGGGACTTTATTGCGGTGTGCCACTGCGTTTTATGTCAATCATAACATTCTTTGTCTCCATCCGTTGTACGATAAATTATGGTCATCAAATCCAATAACAACATTTTTTACTTGCGTTGTAAAGAATATTACACTATATTTGCAAAATAATTACAAAAGTGTTACCGTGACCGGATTGCTAAATTCATACGAACCTATTACTCTTTACGAAATGAGCGGCATACGCCTGATGAACAGGACGAATGTGAAGTTCATTACGACGAAAAAGATGCTTGCCGGATTTCTTTTAATGGCGCACGACGATTATCTGGTGCATGAGACAAAGGGCAAGCGTATGGATTCCTACTACACAGTGTATTTCGATACGGAGAGGTGCGATATGTTCATGGTGCATCATAACCGTTGCATCCGGCGTCTGCGCATGATGGAGAGGTTGCGACAAAACTGAGTATATTAATAGGATTGCGTTTTTTTATTGCGTACCGGCATTGTCGCTGACATATCAGGTTCGGAACGTACGAAGGCGTGACACAGGATATTATCATACAAAAATAATTTTCGAAAACAGAGAAACATTCCGAACATAAATGAACGAATTGTACGAATTAGACTTGTCTGGCGTGCCTTTTGTCGAAGGATACCATTCACTGGCAATGTTGTTGAGGTTCTCATTCAACACGTTGATGGTGTGGATGATGATTCACTGCCTGTATTATCCTGAGAGACGGAGGCGCGACAGCTGTGTCACATCCATGCTCATAAGCATCAGCATATTCTTCATGATATATCTCTTGGGCGGAGTGAGACTGGAAGTAGGCTTTACGCTCGGTCTGTTTGCCATATTCGGAATAATCCGTTACCGCACCGTGTCGATGCCGGTGAGGGAGAAGACCTGTCTGTTCTGCATCATAGCGGTGTCTGTGATAAACGCGCCGGCTACGACGATAAGCTGCATCGGGCTGATGGCCGCGGACATGATATTCATCATTGCCACATGGTTCTTTGAGAGTTATGTGCTGCTCAGGCATATCTCGAAAAAGCTAATACAGTATGACCGCATAGCGCTCATAACGCCTGAACGCTATGGTGATATGCTGACAGACATGAAACCGCGCACCGGTATGAACATAGCCAAGGCGGAAGTGGGGGAAAAAGACTGCCTGCGGGATATGGCGACGGTGAAGATTTATTATGAATCCTGGGTATATGAAGATAACAGTACGATAAACAACGAACTTAAATTGTCTGCTTAGGAATGGATAGGAGAAAAGAAATAAGTACGTCACTGATGTGCGTACGGATGGTCGTGGCGTTGCTCGCACTGTTTGTCTTTGCGCCGGTAGAGGTGATAGCGCAGCACAACGATTTCGGTGTGTGGACAACGGTAGGTGCGGAGAAGGACTTCGGGAAGAAGTGGAACGTCGGCGTGGAAGGCGAGTTCAGAACCCGCAACAACTCAAAAACGGCCGACAGATGGAGTTTCGGTGTTGACGGAAGCTATAAGATTGTGAAAGGATTGAAACTTTCGGCGGGATACACCTTGCTCTACGACAACAAAGAAGAGAAGATAACTTATCACGAGGACGGAACATATAACAACTGGCGACCTTCTTATTGGGGACTGCGCCACCGCTTCAACGTGTCGCTGACGGGCAGCCTTGACGTGGGACGATTCAAAATGTCGCTGCGCGAAAGATGGCAGTTCACCTATCGTCCGGAGAAAACCACGGAGCGATACGACTTCGACAACGAGTGGTGGGAGGACGACAATGTGAAGAGCAAGAGGCATCATGTGCTGCGCTCGAGGCTGAAGGTGGAGTATGATATTCCGAAATGTAAGATAGAACCTTACGCCAGTGCCGAGTTCTACAACTCATGGTCGTTGGAGAAATCACGATATATCGTCGGCGCGGAATGGAAAATCACGGAGATGCACAGGGTTGGACTGTATTATCTTTACCAGGATGTGAACAACGATAAAGACGATGATGAGCCCGACGAGCATATACTCGGATTGAGCTATAAGATTAAATTGTGATGTCTGAGATGGCTGTATGGGTTGTTTATGGTAATGTTGTCGCTTGTCGTTTTCACGGCTTGCAAGGACGATAATACTGACTTCAGCGGCATAATAAACCGCGGAGAGAAATCCGGATATGTGCCTAAGGGCATAGAGTTCGATTATACTTCGCTCGGTGATCCGGCAGAGGCGGTCGCTTACGACGACAATGATTATGTGGAGAACATGACAATGTCCTACACCGTTGGGGTGAAATTCGATGGTAATATGATGTCATCACCTCCGGCGTTCCGTTCATAGAGAACAGTGGCACGAGCAATTGCGCCGTCATAAAGTGTGATTCTGCCTTTGCGATGAAGGCAGGAACACTCAACCGGAAGAGCACCGGTGAGGGCGGAAAGGATATCAACCGCGACGGGAATATCAGCGTTATGGGTGGCGAACTCAACACGGTGACCTCCGGAACGAAGGAAAATGCTTCGCCGAAAGGCGTAAAGGCCGACGGAGATATTGCTTTCTCAGGCGGCCGAATATACTCTTACAGCAAGTATGCGGCAGCTATCGACGCGGCTGGAAGCTTCTCGTTTGCCGGTGGTTATGCGTCGCTTAAAAATGATAAAGAACTCTTCGAGATGATATATTGACGTGAGTCAATGCTTTGTTTTTGGGATAACGTGGACTGATTGTGCATGTTCGCAGTCAGTCCTTTATTTTTGTCGTGCGCTCGTCAGAGGCGTTTTAATATGAATATGTCGCCATACCGCAAGCAGTTATTTTGTATTATATTGTCTGCTTGTCCGACATCTTCATTCTTCTTGCCGTCATTCCGACCGTTGTTTCTGTTCAATGTAACCCATTATGTCTTCGATAAGGAGGGCAGACTGACAGCCAGACAATATATCGAAACGCTTCGGACATATAACGGTTTGGTAGGGCTTGACGAACATTTCAGTCCATACCGGTGTCCGTTTATGCAGATGAAAAATGCCGGTACGGGTGTCCGCACCGGCATTTATTGCGTCAGTAAGATTATTTCACTGCGATGCACTCAACCTCAACGAGCGCGTTCTTCGGCAGTGTTTTCACTGCAACGGCAGAGCGTGCAGGGAAAGGTGTGCTGAAAAACTCGGCATATACCTCGTTCATTGCCGCGAAGTTGTCCATGTCTGAGAGGAAGACGGTTGTCTTGACAACGTGTGCCAAGTCTGTTCCTGCCTCTTCAAGAATGTGCTTAGCGTTTGTGAGCGACTGTCTGGTCTGTTCTTTCACGCCGCCCTCGGCAAATACTCCTGTTGCCGGATCGATAGGCAGCTGACCCGAGACAAATACCATTCCGCCGGCCTCAATGGCCTGGCTGTACGGTCCGATGGCTTTCGGTGCCTTTTCTGTGTTAATTGCTTTCATGCTGATTTATGTTTTATTGTTGTGTGAATGATTGTCTAATGTGTTACGGCGGTTTCTATGTCACTTATTGGGAAACCGTGTCTGTGCGGCTCATTTGTTGTCTGTCGCCGTGCCGTTGTTGAGCAACCGGCGCGCGTATTCTATTATAGTGTCCTTTCCTTGCAGCACGTCGGCCTGATTGAGCGAAACATAATAGTCGGGCTCTATGCCGAACTCAGTGCTCTGCTTGTCCGTGTCGTACATGGGACATGCCGAGAACCTCACGCTCCATCCTATGGGGAGCTCGCTCGAGTAGGGCATTCCTGCTCCGCCGCCGGTCTTGTCGCCCACTACGGTTACGCCCGGACAACACTTCATATACTTCACAAACTCGTTGGCGGCACTATACACAGCCCTGTTAGTAAGCACCACTACGCGCTTTTGCCAGCGCAGTCCTGTGCTCGGCTTGAGCCGCTGTTCCACCATGTCGGAAAAATCATTATGCCCCGGTCCGGTCTTGTGTTGCATGTAGCCCACGCATATCTCCTTGTTGGTGAAGCGTGCCGCGAGCTTTTCCGAAGCCGTAAGCATGCCTCCGCTGTTGTTGCGCAGGTCGATGATGAGGCCGTTGCACGGTGCGAGAAACAGCATTATCTCGTCCAGATTGCCTTCGCCCGCCGCCGAGGAGAACGACTCGCAGCGTATGTATCCTATGTTGTCGTCGAGCACGCGATACTCCATTCCGGACGCTATGCGGTAGTCGGTGCCCAGATATTTGTTGATTAGCGTGTCGCTGTAGTTGGACGGATAGTCCTCCTTCCACGACCAGTTGCGCGCCACATCCCACGCCGAGTACATGTTCACGTGTCCGTCGCGCAGCTCGCCGAGCATGTTGCCGAGAATCTCGAACAACTGATCCTCCGACAGATTGTCGCTCATCTGTACCGAATAACGGCTATGAACCTCGTCCCAGTCGAGTCCGTACTCCTTGCCTTTAAGGTCGAAGAAGCAGTAGTGCTCGTCCATCATGCGCCACAATGCCTCGAAGTTGCCGCGCGGATTGTCGGCATACTCCTCCTCGTCAACGCAAGAAGTGAGGAACGGCACGATTGCCGTCATGAAAAGAAAAAAGCAAGTCAGTCGTTTCATGGATGTATCTTTATGAGTTTGAAGCGTTTGACGAATCCTATGACAAAGGCGTGCGTGTAGATGTGCGACTTCAGATTGTTCACCCGTGCCTGCTGTATGTCGCAGAGATAACCCACCCGCAGCGTGGTGCGGCCGATGCTGAAGTCGAGCGAAAGCATCTGTCTTATGGACGGTGAGCAGACGAATGTCGTAGGCACGACGTTGTGGTCGTAGTTTCCGCGTGAGAAAATCTCGTAGTAGGACTGCCCGTAGTTGGGACTGAACATCAGTCCGCAGAGCGGCACTTCCACTTCATAGCGTGCGGCGAAAGGTCTTCCGGCGATGGTGAAACGGTAGTCGGCGCTGCCTGTCGGCGTGATGTTGAGCATGGCCCTTGCCTGTGCCGGATTGTTGCCGTTGCGCGTGTTGTATATGAAACCTATGGTCGCGTCGATGGCTGCTCCCGCCTTCACGTTCAGCTTGCGGTCAAGAAAATGCCAGTTGTATAGCCATGCATATTGGAAGTTGTAAGCTCCCGCAATCTCCGTTCCGTTGCCCGAGCGGTTGTCGGTGTAGGCTATGTCGCCCTGATGCACTATCTGCCGCGACCAGCGGCTGCTCTCGGAGTCGCGTGTAGTGTGCGATATGTAGCGCAGCTCAGTGCCCCTGTATTTCTCGGGCGACAGATAAGTGTCGAGAATATTGGTTGCCCCGATGCCGATCATCTTGGCGTTTGTTATCACCTTGTCCGACGTTATGGTGTCGCTCTGACCCCATGCCGCGGTGGCTGTGAGCATTGCCGCGGCCATCACGATGGTCTTACATGTCGTCATCTCCGAACAGATTAAGTTGTCCAGTCATCTCGTCTATCACCTGCTGTTGGCTTTTGCCTGCATCAGGATCGAGGTTTTCGGGCTCTTCGTCGGCAGCGTCGGTGCCTTCGGAGCCGTCTTCAGGTTCGGGCTCGGGCACTCTCAGAGGCTCGAGCTCCTCAATGTTCTCAACATCCCATGTGCTTATGCGCTTGCCTTTGGCCTTGAATCCCTTTACTCCTACAAACTGTTCCATGTCTATTTCCATAGGCGGACGCTGCAGTGGGTTGCCGTCGCGGCTCTCCGCAGGCTTGAATGTCACGCGGATGCGAGGATAAGGTGTGTCGGTGAGCAGCACGAGACGGCTGTTCGGGTTGTCGCCCAGGAAGTTCTGGTAACGCTTCGTCGCCTCCATGTTGAAGCGTTTGATGTAAGGATAGTTGTCGTTGTCGGCGTCATAGAGCACGGCCGTCCACACTTTGTCGGGATCCCATTTCTCTATTATCTTGATGTTGTCCTCATAGTGGTTGTTGGCGTCGAAGTTGGAGATATAGAACTCGTTGTTGTCGAGCACCACCAGTATTGAGTCGCCGTCGTTGAACTCTCCGAGCAGTCGGCCGCGTCCGTCGTAGTTCAGTCTGTTCACGTCGGTGTCGAACCATACCTTCCTTCCTCCGAGCGTGGAGCGTCCGTGGCTCTTCAGGCTTATCCTGTTCACCGTGTGTTTGGTGAGGATGTTGCCTTTGGCCGTGCGCGACTTGATGCCGATGTCGGAGAAATCCTTCTCCAGGAATATCTTTTTCATCTTCGAGGTCACTTCGAGCGTCACCTTTATCACCTCCGCCTCGCCGTTAGGATTGGCCGAGAAATAGAGCACGCGCGAGCCCGGTGTGCCCTGCGTGAGGTCGTACTCGCGGTCGCGGGTCATTGCGGTTACGTTGAAACGCTTGATGTATGTCGGTCCGTTCTTGCCGTCGCGATATACGGCATTGTACGTCGTGCGGTGGTCGTTGCGCTTGAACACCTGCACGTGCATCACGTTCTTGCCTACGAATATCTTGTCGGCCACACGTATTATCTTGTATTTTCCGTCCTTGTAGAAAACGATTATGTCGTCTATGTCGGAGCAGTTGCACACGAACTCGTCTTTTTTCAGCCCCGTACCTATGAAGCCCTCCTGTCTGTTGATGTAGAGCTTCTCGTTCGCCTCCACCACTTTCGCGGCCTCAATGGTGTCGAAGCTGCGTATCTCGGTGCGGCGCGGATGGTCCTTGCCGTACTTGTCCTTGATGTATTCGAACCACCGTATGGTGACATCGGTCATGTGGGCGAGGTCGTGGTCGATGCTTGCTATCTCGTCTTTTATCTTAACTATCAGCTCGTCGGCCTTGTCCTTGTTGAACTTCAGGATGCGTTGCATCTTTATCTCCATGAGCTTCAGTATGTCGTCGCGGGTCACCTCGCGCACCAGATTCTTCTTGAACGGTTCCAGACGCTTGTCCACATGAGCCACGGCGGCGTCCATGTCGGGCGCGTTCTCGAAGCCCTTGTCCTTGTAGATGCGCTCCTCGATGAATATGCGTTCGAGCGAAGCGAAGAACAACTGTTCGAAAAGCTCGCCGCGCCTTATCTCGAGTTCCTTGCGCAGCAGGCCCATGGTGCTGTCAACCGAGTGGCGCAGCACGTCGCTCACGGTGAGGAAGCACGGCTTGTTGTTCTCTATCACGCAGCAGTTGGGCGACAGGTTTATCTCGCAGTCGGAGAAGGCATACAGCGCGTCGATGGTCTTGTCGGACGATACGCCCGGCGCCAGATGCACCTGTATCTCCACCTCGGCGGCAGTGTTGTCGTCCACCTTGCGCGCCTTTATCTTGCCCTTGTCTATGGCTTTGAGTATGGAGTCGATGAGCGTTGTGGTGGTCTTGCTGTATGGTATCTCCTTTATGACGATGGTCTTGTTGTCTATCTTCTCAATCTTGGCGCGCACTTTGAGCTGTCCTCCGCGCTGACCGTCGTTATACTTGCTCACGTCTATCGAGCCGCCGGTGGGGAAGTCGGGATATAGCGTGAACTCCTCGCCGCGCAGATAGCTTATGGCTGCGTCGCAGATCTCCACCAGATTGTGCGGCAGAATCTTGGAGCTCAGGCCCACGGCTATGCCTTCAGCGCCCTGTGCCAGAAGCAAAGGGAACTTCACGGGCAGCGTGATTGGCTCGCGGTTGCGGCCGTCGTAGCTCAGCTGCCAGTTGGTTGTCTTGGGGTTGAACACCACGTCGAGCGCGAATTTGGACAGTCGTGCCTCGATGTAACGTGGCGCGGCGGCACGGTCGCCCGTCAGAATGTTTCCCCAGTTTCCCTGACAGTCGATGAGCAGGTCCTTCTGTCCGAGCTGCACGAGGGCGTCGCCTATTGACGCGTCGCCGTGAGGATGAAACTGCATGGTGTGTCCCACGATGTTCGCCACCTTGTTGTAGCGTCCGTCGTCCATGCGCTTCATCGAGTGCAGGATGCGTCGCTGCACAGGTTTCAGACCGTCCTCTATGTGGGGCACGGCACGTTCGAGAATGACGTATGAGGCGTAGTCGAGAAACCACGTCTTGTACATCCCGCTGAGGTGATGCACTGCCGAGGCGTCAAAACGGTTCACGGGCTTGTAGTCGGAGTGTTCCTCCGGTGCGGTGTCCTCGCCGTTCACGCTCTCGCTGTTCATTTCTTCATCAATCGTCTCGTTGTCCTTTATTTCGTCGCTCATATTTTACTTCGTCACAAATTTTGCTTCAAAGTTACTGATTTTTTTCCTATTTATAAAAGATTTGTGCCCAAAAGCCGTTTATGACGGGCGTTGCGGCGCCTGTGCGTGAGGCCGACGCGGTTGCCCGATGCGTGGAACGTGCGGTTCGGTGAGTGCCCGAAAATGAATAAATATACAGAATGTGAGGTAAAAAATTTTGACAAAATAAAATCTTAAAATAGAAAATCGGGAACCTCCGAAATAGGCTTTTTCGCCCGTTTCTGTTTCTTGTCGCAGTGCGGTTACCCACTTTCATACACCCGTCTCAGACGTGGTTGTTTTGCGAAAAGCACCATATCGGCATGCGAAATGGGCTTTATCGGAGCATGATATGGTGCTTTTCGGGACGCGAAAGAGCCCATTTCGCAACCTGAAATGGGCTCTTTCGCAACGCGCCGAAGTCGGCTTTGCATTGCGGAAAAGCATAACCTGTTGTGCCACAACCGTTTACCGTAAGTGCTCATAACTCGCGTATTTGCGGCCGGAGATATTTTTTTTCATTTCATCGGCACTCTCGTGAAGTTGAGGTCTGTACGAAATTGTATATTTATACATAAATTGCATAATTATGCAGTTCTGCTTTTCGTCCGCAACCTGCTTTGTCTTCGGTTTATTCTTTTTGTATGAGTGACAAGTGTCGTGTGCGTGTCTGGCTCTGTATCTGCTCCGGACATTCAGGCGAAATGTGTATAAGGCTTATAATAAGTATTATTTAATGACAAAACGTGCGCGCAAATTCGTGTTTCATAACATTTAACCTTAAAACGGCTTATAAACCAACTAAAAGAGTTATCTTTGCATCCTTAAAGGATAAAATAATCAAACAAACATAAAAATGGCACAGGAAGACGTTTTTAAGAAAATCGTATCGCATTGCAAGGAATATGGATTTGTGTTCCCGAGCAGCGACATCTACGACGGTCTGGCCGCCGTCTATGATTATGGACAGAATGGTGTTGAACTGAAAAACAATATTAAGGAATACTGGTGGAAGAGTATGGTGCTCCTGCACGAGAATATCGTGGGCATCGACTCGGCCATATTCATGCACCCTACAATATGGAAGGCATCAGGACACGTGGATGCTTTCAACGACCCGCTCATTGACAATCGCGACTCCAAGAAGCGCTATCGTGCAGACGTGCTCATCGAGGATCAGATAGCAAAATATGAGGAGAAGATAAACAAGGAAGTAGAGAAGGCACGCAAACGCTTCGGCGAGGCGTTCGATGAGGCCAAATTCCGCGAGACCAATCCGCGTGTATTGGAGAATCAGAAGAAGCGCGACGAACTGCACGAGCGCTACAGCGTGGCTATGAATGCCATGAACCTTGAGGAACTGAAGCAGATAATACTCGACGAAGGCATCGTAGATCCTATAAGCGGAACAAAGAACTGGACCGACGTGCGTCAGTTCAACCTCATGTTCTCAACAGAGATGGGATCAACCGCCGACAGCACAAGCAAGATATATCTTCGCCCGGAGACAGCACAGGGTATATTCGTGAACTACCTCAACGTGCAGAAGACCGGACGTATGAAGATACCGTTCGGTATAGCGCAGATAGGCAAGGCGTTCCGCAACGAGATCGTGGCACGTCAGTTCATTTTCCGTATGCGTGAGTTCGAACAGATGGAGATGCAGTTCTTCGTTAAGCCGGGAACAGAGATGGAATGGTTCAAGAAGTGGAAGGAAACACGTATGAAGTGGCACCAGGCACTGGGCTTCGGCGCTGAGAACTATCGTTTCCACGACCACGAGAAGCTGGCTCACTATGCCAACGCGGCAACCGACATCGAGTTCAAGATGCCGTTCGGATTCAAGGAGGTTGAGGGTATCCACAGCCGTACCGACTTCGACCTGTCGCAGCACGAGAAGTTCTCGGGTCGTTCCATCAAGTATTTCGACCCGCAGACCAACGAAAGCTATACTCCGTACGACATCGAGACATCCATCGGTGTAGACCGTATGTTCCTCTCTGTAATGTGTCATTCATATTGCGAAGAGAAGCTCGAGAACGGCGAGACCCGCGTCGTACTCCGTCTGCCTGAGGCACTCGCTCCTGTTAAACTCTGCGTAATGCCGCTCGTGAAGAAGGACGGACTGCCTGAAGTTGCACGCAAGATAATCGACGATCTGAAGTTCCACTTCAACTGCCAGTACGATGAGAAGGACACCGTGGGCAAGCGTTACCGTCGCCAGGACGCCATAGGTACACCTTATTGCGTTACTGTTGATTACGACACTCTCAAGGACAACACCGTCACTCTGCGTTTCCGCGACACCATGAAGCAGGAGCGCGTGAGCATAGACAATCTGCGCAGCATCATCGAAGATAAGGTCAGCATATACAGTCTGTTGAAAAAACTGCAATAAAAAATGAAGAAACACCTTATTATATATTTGTTGGCACTGCTCATGCCTGTCGGACTGCTGTCGTCGTGCAGCGAGAACGACAGCGACGTTGAGGAATATCCTAACTGGAAGGCGACCAACGACAAGTTCTTCAACAACCTGTACACCACTGCGAAGGCTGATACGGCACAGGGCAATCAGGACTGGAAGATTATTCGTCAGTGGTCGTTGGTGGAGTCGGGCGCTACCGCTCCTTCCGATTATATAGTGGTAAACGTCCTGGAGCACGGCACCGGTTCGGGTTGTCCTTTCTACACCGACTCGGTGAAGGTGCACTATGAGGGACGCCTGCTTCCGTCAACATCCTATCCCGACGGCTACGTGTTCGACAAGTCGTTCACCGGCGATTTCAACCCGGCAACGGCTCTTCCCACCACGTTTGCGGTGTCCGGTACGGTGGACGGATTCACCACTGCGCTGATGAACATGCACATAGGCGACCGCTGGAAGGTGTATATACCTTATCAGTTGGGCTACGGCAATGTTGACAACGGATCTATTCCGGCTTACTCCACACTCGTGTTCGACATTACGCTTGTGAGCTATTACAGGGCAGGAGTGGATGTCCCGGAGTCGAAGGCACGTAAGGCCGGCGAATGGATAGAGGAATAACACGACGTTTTATTCTGCTTTACGGCAGACTTGGAAATATGAGCGGACTTGCGAAAGTCCGCTTTTTTTATGCCAAAAATATCGCTGTGTGCGCACACAATCTTTGATTTAGGTCAAAAATAAGGCGTTTTTCGCTAACATATATTGCAAAACTATTGCGGAAATTTCTAAACGTTTGTAATTTTGCAGCGTCAAAAGAAATCTACCGGAAAGGTAATATAGAAAGACATTACAGGAGACAGATTTGAGAGAATAAATCTTCATAGGTAGTGAAAAATGAGAGAGACACTGTCCGGGAGGGCAGAGGTAAAGATTGGAAAAGGATAACACAGACGAAAAGTAAGTAAGAAAAGGTATTGGTCAGAGGTAGAGATTGAGGATAACGCTAAGGTTAAAGATTGAGGATAACAAGGAAGAAAGGTATTAGAAGGTTAAGGATTGAAGGATAACATTAGAGAAAAGGTATTAGCGGAAAGGTTAAGATTGAGGGATAACATTAGGAAGAAAGGTATTAGTAAAAGGTAAAGATAAAGGATAATTGATTTGGGTATTAGTTGTAATAGGTTTTATAAAGGTTGTTCAGGTTGTTCAATAGGTAAGTTGAAGAAAGCGTAGAAGAAAGGTAGAAAGATTTTGATGCATGTGAGATGACCCTATTTGCAGCATATGCTGCAATAGGTATGGAGGTGAGGAGAAGAAGATAAGAGTTTACCTCCATTAAAGTAAGGGAAAGCATAGAAAACGAGAAAGAGGTTTAATTAAAAGGAAACAAAGATTTAAAAACTTAATGGAGGTGAGGTCATGTGCATGACTTCATCTTTTTTTATGCCTGTTTCTTATGGCTGCAATCGTTTTGTCCTGTTGCCGGCAGTTATTCTGTCCTATTGTAACAATCGTTTTATTGGTCGTTGCAATAGTCTCATCATATGGCTGCAATCGTATCGCTTTGTGTTTATAGTCGTCTTGTCCGGACGTCGCAAACATTTTATTATGTTGCAGCAATCATTTTATAATGTGTCGGCAAATTTCGTTTTACCGGATTTTTTGAGTTACCTTTGCACACGGTTTGAAACGCATTTTTTCATTGAAAAGCAGCGACGAGCTTCTCGCCGGCATACGCGAAGGGCGGCCGGTGAGCACAAGCGAGAAACTCAGTCTTATTGTAGGACTGAGTATTCCGTCTATTCTCGCACAGGTGACGTCGGTGCTCATGTTCTTCATCGACGCTTCGATGGTGGGTCATATAGGCGCTGAGGCTTCGGCTTCCATTGGTCTTGTGGAGAGCACCACGTGGCTGTTGGGCAGCATCACCAACGCCGCGTCGCTCGGATTTTCGGTCCAGGCCGCCCACTTCATAGGTTCCAACGACTTCGCCAAGGCCCGTCAGGTGTTCCGCCACGGACTCATCTGCACCGCCATCATAAGTTTTCTGGTGCTGCTCTCGGCCGTAGCCGTTCACCGTCAGCTGCCTTACTGGCTCGGCGGAGGTGACGACATAGCGCACGACGCCTCGCTCTATTTTCTCATTTTCTCGCTCGCCGTGCCGGCGTTCCAGCTTTCCAATCTTTGCGGCGCAATGCTCAAGTGTTCCGGCAACATGCGCATTCCGAGCATAGTGAGTGTGCTGATGTGTGTGCTCGACGTTGTTTTCAACTACATATTCATATTTGTCATGGGACTGGGCGTGGTCGGTGCAGCTGTAGGCACGGCTCTCGCTGTGACTGTGGCCGCATCGTTGCAGGCCTATTTCGCCATCGTGCGCAGTAAGATGCTGGCTCTGAGACTCGACCGTGAGCGTTTCCGCTGGATATTGTCTTATGTGCGCAACGCCCTGAAGATAGGCACACCCATTGCCCTGCAGTCGGTTCTCATGAGCGGTGCGCAGATAGTGAGCACCATGATTGTGGCTCCGCTGGGCAATTTTGCCATTGCAGCCAACACCTTCGCCATAACAGTCGAGAGCCTGTGTTACATGCCGGGCTACGGTATCGGCGACGCTGCCACGACGTTGGTCGGGCAGACCAAGGGTGCGCAGCGGCTCGACCTGTGCCGCAGTTTTGCCCACATGACCGTGGGGCTCGGCATGGCTGTCATGGCGGTTATGGGTGCGGTGATGTATATTTTCGCCCCCGAGATGATGGGTATTCTCACTCCTGTCGAAGAGATACGCATCCTCGGTACACAGAGTCTGCGCATCGAGGCATTCGCCGAACCCATGTTCGCTGCCTCCATCGTGGTCTATTGCGTATGTGTGGGAGCCGGCGACACACTGAAACCTGTGCTCATCAATCTGTTCAGCATGTGGTGCGTGCGTCTGTCGCTTGCGGCTTTGCTTGCTCCGACATATGGTCTTCGGGGTGTGTGGACGGCCATGGCACTCGAGCTTACGTTCCGCGGCATACTGTTCCTTGTGCGTCTTTTCCGCGGGCGCTGGCTTCATCACAACCTGTAACCGTGGCGTGCTGTGTTCTCCTGTCCGCATGTCAGCCGATGTCTCGTCCACCCGTGCAGCGCACGTTTTTGCAAATTCTCTTTAACATCCGTTCACTTTCCAGGTTCCTGATTTAACATTCCATTTTTCTTAATCTGGAGCGATGCCACCCGATATATGCTTACCGAAAAGCCCGTTTTGCCTTGACCGCAGAGCGTCCGCGCGGCTTCCGATTTACGAAATGGGCCTTTTTGCATTGCGAAAGAGCCCATTTCAGGGTGCGATATAGGCTTTATCACGACCCGAAATGGTGCATTTCGGACCACGAAATGGGCTCTTTCGCAAACCGGTGCGAGGCCTTTTAAATCACGATAAAACGCAAGCGTCTGTATATCAACGACTTATCAAAAGTCCTTATTTTCGCGATATTTCGCGCAAAATATTTCCTTGCACGATTCTACGCGGTTTTTTCGGGATTATTGCGACGAATATTTAACATCCGCGGTTTCCGTTTTTCGTTTTTTATATGTCGATTCTGTGCCGCACGCTATGTCCGCTTGTCGAGCCGAGCGGCGCCCGGTGTATTACCGTCCTACGATTTTCCTTTTTCCTGTTTATGTCATAATACACCTCAGACTGCGTTTTCTGCCCGTTCGATAGCTTTTTTATGGCCGTACGACTCGCTTTTTAGTAAACAAACGTTAAATAAAGACCGTTTTCCACTTTTTCCTGAAAAAAATCGCCGAAAAGTTTGCGTCGTATCATAAAATAGCATACATTTGCAGTGTACTATTAAAGTATTACACTAAAACAGTAAACAAACAATAAAAGAATAAACAACAAATTAAAAACTATAAGACTATGGACGCAATCATAACAGCAGCAACCGTAATGGCAATGTATCTTAATTCACTCGGTACAGAAAACAGTCGTTATCTCTATAATGCCGAAATGCAGAACGGCAAGGTGACATCAATCAACGTGTATGACAATTCAGAAAAATATCTCTCCCAGAAACTTCAGTACCGCTTCCTCTACGACTCAGACAACCGTCTGGTGTCGAAGGAGGCCCTGAGGTGGAACGCTGAGGCTCAGCAGTGGCAGCCGTCGTACAGACTGAACTACGTGTATGAGGCCGACGGATATACTCTCGAGCTCCAGAGATGGGACGCCGCCAAGTCGGCTTACGCCATGGCTGAGGAAAAGACGGAATACCGCATGGTGCTCGGAAACGTGGCTTCGGTGAACACATACAAGTGGAGCAGTGAGGCGAAAGGCTACGAACTGGCCGACAACATGCTCATCATGCAGCCGCATACCGATTATCTCATCGCCCAGAACACTTTGGTAAAGTGACACGGAAATTCATTTATTAAGGAAACATAAACACAGAACATAAAACAGATAAAATCATGATAACAGTAAACAACATAACATTCAGTTATCCGGGAACAAAGAGAAACGTATTCGAAGACTTCAGTCTGAAATTCGAGGAAAACCGCATCTACGGTCTGCTCGGCAAGAACGGAATGGGCAAGAGCACGATGCTCTATCTCATAAGCGGTCTCCTCCAGCCGTCGCGTGGGACGGTGATGGTGGACGGAACCGACGCTCGCCGCCGCACGGCAGAGATGCTTCAGGAGATATTCCTCGTGCCTGAGGAGTTCGATCTGCCGCGCACCACGCTCGAGGAATATGTCCGCATAAACGAGCCTTTCTATCCGCGGTTCAGCCGCGAGGTGCTTCTCAACTGCCTGAAAGAGTTTGAGATGCCGCTGTCGCTCAAGCTCAACGCCCTCTCCATGGGCCAGAAGAAGAAGGCATACATGAGTTTCGCCCTTGCCGCCGGCACACGCCTGCTGCTCATGGACGAGCCTACAAACGGACTGGACATACCTTCGAAGAGCCAGTTCCGCAAGGTGGTTGCCAACAACATGACCGAAGACCGCACGCTGATAATATCCACCCACCAGGTGCACGACGTCGAATCGCTGCTCGACCACATCGTGATATTCGACGAGAACGGAGTGGCTCTCGACTCGTCCGTGGGCGATGTGTGCGACAAGTACGTTTTCGAGACACGCCGTCCGGGCGAACCCACCGACGACGTCATCTATTCAGAGTTCTCCATCCAGGGCAACGCCGTCATGGCACACCGCGGCCGTCATGAGGAGACGCCGGTGAACCTGGAGCTGCTCTTCAATGCCGTGACAAAGGGAATGATTAAATGAACCGACAAGAAAAAGAAAGGAGAAAATGATCATGAAATCGTTTGAATGGAACCGTTTCCATAAGATGCTCTTATGGACGTTTGAAAATACAAAAGGCAATCTGCTGCGCATGGGTATTATTATGACCATCGCGTTCTTCCTGTGCGAGGAGTTCGTGCTCAGTATGGTTACTTTCTCAACCGGAAACGGAAGTGAGAATGACCTCGCAATGGCAATGGCCTTTAGCGTGTCCGGCTTCATGGTGGGATTCACATGTCTTTATTTCGGAGCGAGCACCATGTTTGCCAACACACGTCACAAGAAGCAGGCAATCTCGTTTCTGATGCATCCTGCGTCGAATCTGGAGAAATATCTCTCGCGCTGGACTTACGTTACGATAGGCTGGCCTGTTGTGCTGATAGTGTCGTTTTTTGCAGCCGACTATTTCAGAGTGCTGTTCAATATGCTCATGGGGTGGAACGCCACCACCAGTTTCATAAGTCTGTGGTGTGACGACTCGGTGTTCGGAGGCGGCAATCTGATGAAATTCATAAGTTATATGTCGCCTTCACGCATTATGGCCGGCATCATTCTGATGCTCGCAATTATGTGGACCCACAGCTTCTATATCCTTGGCAGCGCATTTTTTCGTCGCCATCCGTTCATCCTCACATCGCTTGTGATTATGGCCATTCAGATATGCCTTGCTGTCGCAGGACATGGAATAGATAACTATGATATCGACGTTTCGCTCACAATAATAGACAGATGTACCATCATTGCTATGGAATTGGCACTCATTGCATTGAATTACTGGGCGTCGTACAGGCTCTTCAAGCGCACCAATGTGATAAACAACAAATGGATAAACATCTGATCCGCACGTCGGACATGTAAAAAACAAGGAAAATATGAGCAATTTCAATATATCGAGAACCATGCGTCTCGTCAAGTGGAGCTTCGTGGAGGAACGGGGTTACGCCATACGCACAACGATAATCATCACCCTGCTGATGACGCTTTTCATGACAATGATGTCTATAGGCAGCGAGCCCATATTCATGGCAAATGCGTCCAATCCCGAAACGCAGCGCGCTGTGCTGCTCAAAATGTCGAGAAGTTTCTCCTTCGTATTCTTTGGTGCCTATTGGTTTGTCATTCTTATGGGCGGAAGCATGATGTTCCGCAACATGCAGACCAGACAACAGCGTATAGCCTACATGATGCTGCCGGCATCTAACGCAGAGAAGTATGTCTGCCGTGTGGTGCTCGTTGTACTTGGCGGAATATTTATGTCGGCAGTGTCGTTTGTGGTGGCCGACCTGCTTCAGCAGCTTTTCATGCACCTCATATTCGGCCGGTCGCACATGGGTTCCTATGCCGTGACCTTGCTGACAACGCTGTCCGACATTGCCCAGCGTGGCGTCAGTGCGTTCGACGAGCTCGGTCCTACCTTCAGCAACTACGTGTCGCAATCAGGATTAAGGGACATTTTTGCCGGCACATCCATCAATCCCAGCCTGTTCGTCATATTCTACTACTGTCTGGGCGACCTGTTCGATCTGTCTGTATTCATCTTCATGGGCACGCTCTTCCGCCGTCATGGCTGGCTGTTCGCATGCGTCATCTATTCGCTTATCAGGGCTCTGATCTACCTGATCTTTCCCGAATTCAACGTCTGGTTATCTATGTCGGTAATGCTTGTAGGCATGGTAGCATTTACATGGCTGTCCTTCCGACTGTTCACAAGAATGCAGGTTATCAACAATAAACTCTTGAACATATGACATTCAGCAACGATAAAGCAATATACATACAGATGGCCGACCGTCTGTGCGACGACATTCTCGCAGGCGTTTATGCCGACGACGAGCGCATACCCAGCGTACGCGAGTATGCCGTGAAGCTCGAAGTGAATACCAACACCGCCGTGAAGGCCTACGACTTTCTGGCACGCGACGGTATAATATACAACAAACGCGGACTGGGATATTTTGTCACTGCCGGAGCGCGCGACCGCATTATGGAAGCCCGGCGCAAGGACTTCATGGAGAACATCCTGCCCGACATGTTCCGCAACATGCGCCTGCTCGGTGTCGATATAAAGGATATCGACGCCGAGTGGCAGCGTTATTGCGAAAACTTATAATATGTTATTTTTGACGGTCATATTCGGCTGTTATACGCATATTTATGTAATTTTGCAGAAGATAAGTGACGTAAAGTATATAAAAACGTACATATTAATAATATAAAAAATGAAGACAAAAACATTATTGGTGTCGTTCTCGATGATTGCGACGGCCGCATGCGCCCAGAACCTGTCGTCGGGTATCGACAAAGCCAACATGGATCTTAACGTGAAACCGGGCATGGATTTCTATGAGTATGCAGCCGGAGGATGGCTGAAGACTCATCCCCTCGATGCCGAACATCCTACAAACGGTGCCTTCGTGGATTTGGAAGAACAGAATCAGAAGCGCATCAAGGGACTCATAGAGGAATATTCGTCCAAAAGCCAGCCCAAAGGTTCACTCGGACAGAAGATAGGCGACCTCTACAACCTGATGATGGACAGCGTCCGTCTGAACCGTGAGGGAGCCGCACCTCTGAAACCTGTGCTTGCGAAAGTTGAGGCTATAAAGAACAAGAAGGAGTATCAGCTCGTCATGGCTCAGCTCGACTATCAGGGCGTGGGCGCAATGATGTTCGGCATAAGCGTGGGAGCCGACCAGCGCAATGCGTCGCAGAACATCGTAGGAATATCGCAGGGCGGAATAGGTCTGGGCGAGCGCGACTACTATCTGAACGACGACGAGCAGACCGTTAAGGTGCGCAACGCCTACAAGGAATACATCAAGACCCTGTTCCAGCTCGTAGGCGACGACGAACAGACGGCTCAGAAGAAGACCGATGTGCTCCTCGCCATCGAGACACGCATAGCAAAGGCAAGCTACGACAACGTGAAACTGCGCGACGTAAACGCCAACTATCACAAGATTGGTTATGCACAGCTCATAAGCGACTATCCCGGAATAGACTGGGGAAACATATTTCTGGCGCAGGGTTTCCCGCCGTTCGCCGAGGTGGATCTGGCACAACCGGAGCCTATAAAGGAGGTTGAGAAGATACTGGAGGAGACTTCTCTCGACGACCTCAAGACCTATGCCGAAGCAAAAGTCATAAGCAGCGCGACCAACAGTCTCAGTGATGAGTTCCGCGCAGCGTCGTTCAAGTTCAATCAGACACTCAGCGGCGTTAAGCAGGACCGTCCACGCTGGAAGCGTGCCGTAGGTGTTGTGAGCGGCGTTCTGGGCGAGGCCATAGGCAAACTCTACGTTGAGAAATACTTCCCTGAGAGCAGCAAGCAGCGCATGCTCGACCTTGTTCACAATCTGCAGACCGCACTTGCCGAGCGCATCGACGAGGCTTCGTGGATGGAGCAGGCCACAAAGGACCAGGCAAAGGACAAGTTGAGCAACTTCATCATCAAGATAGGTTATCCTGACAAGTGGCGCGACTACTCCGGACTGGAGATTGATCCGTCGCTCTCTCTGTACGACAACCTCACCCGTGTGACCGCGTTCCTGACCAAGGATTACATCGACCGCAAGGTGAACAAGCCTGTTGACAAGAGCGAATGGCAGATGACTCCGCAGACAGTCAACGCCTACTACAACCCCACGACCAACGAGATATGTTTCCCGGCAGCCATCCTTCAGGCTCCGTTCTTCGATCCTGAGGCCGACGACGCCGTGAACTACGGAGCCATCGGTTGCGTGATAGGTCACGAGATGAGCCACGGATTCGACGACCAGGGATGCCAGTTCGACAAGAACGGCAACCAGAACAACTGGTGGACAGCTGCAGACAAGGCCAACTACGACAAGCGCACGAAGGTGCTCGAGGAGTATTTCAGCAACTACGAGGTGCAGCCGGGCAAGAAGATAAACGGCAAGCTGACTCTCGGTGAGAACATCGGCGACAACGGAGGACTGAACATCGCCTTCCGCGCCTTCAGCAATCTGATGAAGACAAAGAAGCTGCCCGTGATCGACGGATTCACTCCCGAGCAGCGCTTCTTCCTCGCATGGGGACGTGTCTGGGCCGCCAACACCAGCGACGAGATGACCGACTATCTGCTGAAAGTCGATCCGCACTCACCCAACCAGGCTCGTGTCAATGGTGCACTGCCTCACATCGACGCATGGTACGACGCCTTCAACGTGAAGAAGAGCGACAAGATGTACGTGCCGAAGTCGAAGCGTGCGCACATATGGTGATATGACATTACATTACAAACCAAACAGTTTATATTATGATTAAAAGATTCATCGCGGCAGCCCTCGTGGCTGTCTTCACAGTGGCGGGCGCAAATGCCCAGCTGCTCTACAAGATATCGGGCAAGGACCTCACCGCGCCCTCGTACATCATCGGCACACACCATCTGGCAAACGTGGGCTTTGTGAACAAGATTGCCGGCGTGAAGGACGCGCTGACAAGCACCGAACAGGTGTATGGCGAGGTGCGTTGGGACGACATGACCAACCCCGACAGTCTGAAAGTGATGCAGGCCGCAATGATGCTTCCCGACGGACAGAGCCTCAAGACAGTCCTCTCGGCAGAGCAGTATAAGAAGCTCGACGCCGTAATAACACAGATGATGGGTGTCGGACTGAGCAATCCGCAGGTGGGCGCACAGATGGGAAAGATGTCGCCGGCGGCTCTCTCCACACAGCTGCAGGTGCTCATGTTCATGCAGAAGCACATGGGCGAGTATGACCCTTCGAGCACATTCGACCAGTATTTCCAGGCTCAGGCAAAGCACAACAACGAGCCTGTGGGCGGTCTCGAGACCTTGGCGTTCCAGACAGATCTGCTCTATAAGGGCTCGGACATCAAGCGTCAGGTGGAGCAGCTCATGTGTCTGCTCGACAATCAGGAGTTCTACGAGCAGATGATGGAGTCGATGACCGACGCTTTCTATGCTCAGGATCTCGACGCCTTGAAGGCTGCAATGGACAAGAAGCTGGGCGGAACATGCGACAGCACGCCCGAGGAGCTGGCACAGCTCATAGACAACCGCAACGCAGACTGGGCTAAGAAGATGCCCGCCATCATGGCTGCCAAACCCACATTCTTCGTCGTAGGCGCAGGCCATTTGCCCGGAACCAAGGGTGTGCTCCAGCTGCTGAAGGATGCCGGATATACGGTTGAGGCAGTGAAATGATTTGACTTCATATTACACGTTATTTGTTTAAGCCTGCCGCGACGCTCTCTTGTCGCGGCAGGCTTTTCTTTTCTCTCGTCGGCAACCGCTGTCGTGTGGCAGTGTTCTGCCGCATTACAGGTACCGAGCGACTGCGGCGCGGCTTCTCAACCCGAATCGGTCATTGGAATTCAGTCAGTATTTTGACGCCATGGCCATATACAATAAACCGGTGGTCAGTCACGTATTGATGCTGATCACCGGCATATAAGTCTGTAAGCAATGTCTTCTTAGTGTCTGCGCACCGCACTGAATGCGAAATACAACCGCGTGCCGCGGCGTCCAATTGCCACCAGCATGCACAGCAGCGAGCAGCACGAACAAACCAGGAATACCACTCCCGTTGACGAAAGTATGTTGCCCAGACCTACCAACGGCGATACCATTCCGCCTGCGGCGAAGCAGAACGCGCCAAGGAGCGCCGATGCCGTGCCCGAGTTCTCGCGCTGGCTCTCCATTGCCAGGGCGGTGCTCGACGTGAACGTCATGCCCATGCTGAACAGCAGGACCAGCATGAGGACCTCATACACCCAGAAACTGCAATCGGACATCAGTGCAAAGCATTGCAGCACTGAGGCCATCACCATTCCGCAGCAGCCTGCCAGCGTGCTGCTTTCCGAGCGGCGGAACTTCACCGACAGCGCGGCGGCGACACCTATCGCCAGGGCATTGATGCCGAAGAACAGACTGAAGGTGAACGCCGAGAAGCCGTAATGCTGCTGTATGATGAACGGCGACGAGGCAATGTTGGCAAACAATACGCCCTGCGCAAACGTCATCTGGAGCACGTAGCACACGTAGCGTCGGTCGCGCAGCACCACTCCGAAGCTGCGGAAAGTGTCGCTCCATTTCTCAGCCGAGCGGTTCTCGACGGGCAACGACTCTCTGAATCGCATGCAGCAGGCCAACAACACCAGACCCAAAGCGAACAGAACCCAGAATATGCCCTTCCATCCTATGGCGTCGGTCAGCACGCCTCCCACAATGGGAGCAGCCACAGGCGCCACTCCGTTTATGGCTCCTATCACGGCAAGCATCTTCGCCAGCTCGTGGCCTGAATACTTGTCGGTGGCCACCGAACGCGATATCACTATGCCTCCCGCGCCGGCAATGCCCTGCAACAGACGGAACGCCACGAACTGCTCGATGGTCTGTGAGAACAGACACAGCAGCGTCGAGGCTATGAACAGCCACATGGCTGACACCAAAGGCAGGCGCCGGCCGTAGCGGTCGCTCAGCGGACCGAAGAATATCTGTCCCACAGCCAGACCTATCATACTGGTTGTCAGGCCTAACTGTATCATCGAAGAAGAAGTTGAGAAATACTCGCCCATCGAAGGCAGACTGGGCAGATACATATCAGTAACAAAGGGGCCGAAGGCCGTCAGCATGCCCAATAAAATCAATAAAAATACTTTGGAATTTTCCTTAATCATCATTATCCTTTCTTAAAGCAAGGCAAAGTTACAACTAATTCATCTCATACATATTAAGTTTTACATATGTGCCAACTCTTTTTCGAAAAGATTTTCAGAACTTAACACGGATGTATAAAAAAACGAAAAATCCGGTCCGCAAAGTTAAATATTTCCCTCGAAAATCCCTGAAAAATCGTCTCGCAGCGCACCGCACGCAAAATTGTCAGAAAAATCGCAAAAATCATGATATCCTGTAACTTCTTGTTTTTCAGCTGCTTATACCGTCCTATGTTCCGATGTTCCATTCCCTGCCTTGCAAAATGCACCATATCACACCCTGATTAAGCCTATATCATGCTCTGATTCAGTGCATATCACCCCCTGAAACAGTGCCTGTCACCCCCTGAAACGGCCCATTTCACAGCATCATCTTCTCTCATCGGTCTGCCCGTCTGCCCTAAACGGACATTCCGAAGTGCAAAAACCGTATGGCGCGGAGCTGGATTTAAGAAAACGGAATGTTAAATGCGAGATTGTAAGTGTGAATGGATGTTAAAGGAAATTTGGAGAAACGAGCGCGGGGCGGGTGGGGGATTATACACCTGTCCGACGCCCGTGATTTTGTATTATTGCACTTTGGCAGAAGTATTATTTAAATAGGCGTTGAGTAAGTTGTTTATATCTGTAAATTATGTGCATTTACATATTTTTTCTATTTTTGTAAAAATGGAAATTCATAATTTCCAAATAAGAAATACTCATATCGAGTGATGGAGATAATAAATAATATTAATGTTAGAAAATTTGGTTATTAGTGAAAGTTGTAATATTTAATGTGATCTCAACAAATTAAAATAATGGATAATAGACTTTGGCGTAGAATTGCAATTTTTGTAAGTAGTACATTTAAAGATATGGATACAGAACGTGACATATTGAAGACCAATGTGCTACGAAGACTTAATGAACACTTCAGAAAATATAAAATTGATTTTCAATTTATCGATCTTCGGATTGGAATAAATACAGAAGGAATAACGGAAGAAGAATCTGAAGAACAAGTATTGGATATTTGTTTCGAAAGTATAGACCGTGCCCGTCCTTATTTCATAGGATTAGTAGGGAATAGATATGGCTGGATTCCTTCTGAAGAAAGATGGCGGACTTTCTTGCAACGTATGTCAGAGGAAAAACGTATACTTATAACAGATGGTTACGGAAAAAGTGTAACGGAATTGGAGATTCTTTATGGGGCAATAGGAAATAATGGAAAGTATATTAATCATAGTTTCTTTTTCTTTAGAAATGAAGATTCTTATACAGGTATGCCATTAGAAACTTATGTTAAATATAGTGATTATCAAGATAAAGATACATATTCTCATCAAAAAAAACTACAAGCTCTGAAAGACATTATCCAATGTGTATCTACAGATGTGTCCAAGCATATTCGGATTAATAGATATACCTTGCATTGGGATGTTGAAAAAGAATGTTTTATTGATGGAGAAACTTTTGCAGACATGGCTTATGAACAGATTGCTTCAGAAATAGAAAAAAATCTTCCTTCATTAAGTATTTCTTCGTGGCAAGAAGAGGAAACTGATCTTTGTAACTATTTGATTCATTCTTATACAGATGGTAAAATTAGGACAGAAAGTTGTGATGAGGTATTGTTGTCTTCATCCACTAATAATCATCTTTGTATTGTTGGTAATGTAGGAGAAGGAAAATCTACTTTACTGGCTCAACTTATGCTATATTATTCTTCAATAAAAGAAGATACCATTTGTTTATATGCATATGCAGGCGTATCAATTTATAGTAAGTCCATAAATCCAATTCTGATAAGGTGGATTAATCAGATAGAAGAATATTTGGGTAAAAATATATCCGATTTTACTGTTGATGAAAATAATAAAGAAGTGTTGAAATATTTTAAAAAAATTGCTAAAGAATCAACTGAACGTGGCATTAAAATTATTGTGCTTTTAGACAATATTGATGTATTAAAAAATATGCGATATGATGATCTTTATCTTGCGTGGCTTTGTGATGATGTTTCATTTATTGGTACTGCGACTCCACAAATAGGGGCAATCATAAAGCAATATCATCCTCAAATGGCAATTACTACAATAAAGAATTTATCTGTCGATGATAAAAAACATATTGTATTTGTGTACGAACAGTATTATAATATTGCTCTACCAACGGCTATTCACCAGATGGTCTACGAAGAAAACATCTATCCATTACGTTTATCGTTATTGATGACCATCATAGCCAATTTTACGGCATATAATATGAAAATGATACGTAATTCTACTGCATCTACAGAAATCGAGAAAATCAACAACCATATTATTTCTATTGCACAAATATTGCCTACTGAACCGATGGAATTGTTTCAATATACGGTTGATAGGCTTATTTTACAGTTGGGTTTGTCTCAATCGTATAAAAAGGCACTTATGTATATTGCACTTTCCGGGATAGGACTTTGTGAAGATGAACTAGAAACTTTACTTCCTGGAACATTAAATTTTACAAGATTTCGTGATTTTGCATACATCCTACGAGATTTTCTTTGTGAACATATACATACACACCGTTGGTTCTTTAAGGATAGTTCTTTTGCCGATGCATTGAAAAAATTTAATACCCAAGAAGACTATTCATTACTTCTAGATGTCGCTTTATCACAAACGCCCGATTATCCACTTCGTAAATATTTGGCTCCTTACTTTGCAATAAAAGCACATCGGGTATCCGATATAATAGAACTGGTACAATATCATTTTGAAGATGACTTTTATATGTATGAAACGGCACGTTTTTATATTATAAGTGATTATGCAATTGTTTCGGATATTAAAGAATGTTGTCAATCATTATATCCGAAACAAATGGTTTTATTTATAGCCAATTTGATACGAGGTATAAATCATACAAACAATCCACAATTATGTTTGAACATTGTAGAACAATGCTTGCTTGGCAAGCAACTTGAAGGATTGCAAGCAGAAGTCCTTTACGAATTAGCAAGTATTTATGTAAACTGTCATTTTTGTTGTACTAATAACTTGGTCAATAAGCTGTTTCATAACAGATATTTCTATGACGATTTGGCAGAAAATGCATTTAGAAGATGTTATGAGTTAGCACCAGAAACTCGCGATGTGCGTAATATGCTTAAAGCTATTATGCTTGAACATCTAGATAGGTTTTCTACTGAAAAGAATTGGGATAAGATAGAAGAGTATTATTCACTGATAAATAAATTATAATTGTAAATTATGGGAATCTACGACGAAATTAAAGAAAAAGGAATTGCAATTCAAGGATTTAGGAAAATGTTTAGTATTGCAGTTCAAATGGGTGATGAACGACGTATCAAAGAGTATGAGAACAAAATACATGATGCTTTAAGAGAGCTTATGTCTCAATACCCAAATTATTTAGCAGCGTGTGTGGTATATAGTGTTGCAACCCAAACATTATTTCAGTATTACGAACAAGTAAAAAGTCCTCTTTTTGTCGTTTATTATGCAAAAAAAATACATAAACAGCTTTGTCCGACATTAGAATCTATGAAAGATAATGAAAATGCTCAGACTTTATTACTATCAAGTGCCATGCAATTAACCGTTAGCTATACAGAGCTTGTAAAAAAATGTATTGATGATATCACAGATGATGAAACTTCGCGTCTTATTCTTGTAGATGGTGTATATGCTATTATGAAATATACACTAAGTATAATAGAAAATATGATGCTTATTAATCCGAAAAATCCTATACTTTCAAATATAATTAATTATATTAATATAAATCAAGAAGAAATGATGAATGCTGATTTGGAAGAGAGTGATGATACCTTAATTCCGCAACATAATTGATAATTATTTTTATAA